>Ga0066180_10000092_pt1 | contig 15671 bp, 12 predicted proteins | sample LauGreSBDMM110SN_4_FD_59338 | JGI IMG/M metagenome (GOLD analysis project Ga0066180, IMG submission 59338) | Freshwater lake microbial communities from Lake Michigan, USA - Su13.BD.MM110.SN (version 2) (version 3) | ecosystem: Environmental > Aquatic > Freshwater > Lake | place: Lake Michigan... | reverse complement strand
CTTTGAATCTTTGTTTACTAAAAGCCATCATTTTTTTTTTCTTCGTACATTTTTCCCTTTTCCCCACACATACTATCATAAGTTCTTACTACAGAGCAATACTTGTAATCAACCGTAGGCTTTTTAGTAGTACCATCAACCAAATAATCTCTATTATCAACATTTTCTATTACTGGAAATAATGAACATTTTCCAAATTTACTACCAAAAAGACTACCTCTAAAATGAGTACAATTAACACAAAAATTAGGTTTATTAGAAGTAAAACTACATAACATAGTAGGTAAAATAGATATAACAGACATAATTGTAAAAATAAGTTTCATATATTTTGTATATGTTTAATATATTTAAGTCATAATTATAGTATATTTATTTATTTTTTGGATATGTTCATAGCTACCAAGACACTTCCAGTTGCTAAAATAGTCCATAATAAATAATCATAATTTTTTTGTAAAACATCTATATCACTATCTTGTAGAATCTTATTTAAATTATTATTAGCACTATAACCATAGTTGGTAAATGATTCTGTCTTATTCTGATTTGTTGAATTAAGTGTATTTATTTTATTATTTGTTTTTTGCATTTCACTTTGATAATCATATAAACCATGTAAGTTTTTGTTAGATTGAATTTCAGAGATATTAGTATCTTTATTATATTTATTTATATAATTGGTTATGGTATCCGATTGATTTTTCATTTGTACTTCTAATCTCTCTAATTCAGCCTTTTCTGCTTCAGTAGCATTTGTTAAACCATACTTTGTAGGTAATGGAGAACCTTTATTATAAAATTGATACTGTGCCGAATCTATATTGACTGTATCATTTGTAGCTCCTAAAGGAACTGATGTAGGTATTTTTCCTCTAATATAAGTATCTACATAAGATAATGGTCTTGAACGTCCACCATAAGGCCACATTGCACTTGACTTTGGAAAACACACATTACTTTCAGTATGATATGCAAAACCATAACAATCAGTTCTATCATTACAAGATTTTTTACATCCTTCTACAGTAGCACCACCATATGCAGCATTAGGTAAATCCGCTCCATATGCATCATATTTATCAATTTTTGTATAACTATTTATTAATTGAGCATTATTTGAGGGATACTCATATAATGTGTCATTTTCATCTACAAAACCGAGCTTTCCGACATTTTTTTTGAAAGCTCTTCCACCAATATCATATAATGCATTACCCTCAAGTCCAGATCCAGTATTTCCGTCAGCCATTTTACTACAATTTGATTTTGTGGTACTAGTATATAATACTAAATTACCATCACTTTGCATAAATAAATAAATAGATCCATCAGTAGAACCAATAAAATCACCTGCTGCTAAACTTGTACCATTAGAAATCCAACTCCTTCCAAATTTACCTTGTGATGCAGCATATTTTGGATTAGGTGATTTTTGTTTTGCATTTGTCATAGTGCACCATATAGCTCCTTGATTATCAGATGGTCCACTTCCTCTATAAATACACATATTACCATCATCTTGTAATATTAAAAAATAAGGATTTTCTGGTTCTCTACTATATACAGCATTTGACCAACCACCACCGCTCCAAGTTCCATCAGATATTTTAGTACAATTACTTCTTACACCATATCCAAATGTTTTTGACTTATCATTTGATAAACCACATTGTGCATTTTGTCCACTAGTACTATTTTGTAAACCAAAATATTTAAAATTTCCTTTAACAGCTTCATCTTGACAAGTTTTATAATTATAAGATTGTATTCCACCATTAAGTAATGGCATAGCTCTATTACCAGAATCACCATAACAACCAATATAATCAGTTGCTTTTTGTCCAGGAGATGCGTAAACTGCAACACCTCCTGAATTATTCACTACTAGAGAACCTTGTCCATTTAAAAATGCGTTAGTTCCAGAACCATTTGTTTTTGTATCCCATAAAGCAATTTGTGAATCTGTAACTAAACTATCTCCTAATTTTGTTGCTGTAGGTTCACTATTACTTACAGCACAATATCCAGTAGAAGTTGCGTTATTTACTCCTTGTAATGCAAAAAATTGGTAATCATTATTTATAGCAGCTTGTTTACAACTTTCATAAGTATATGTTCCATTAGTAATATTTCCATTTGTTAGTTGTACATTCTGAATAGCGGTTGAACGATCACCACTAGAAAAAGTTCCTGCAAAAGATATTCGTTTACTACTTGTTGGAATAGTAAATGTTTTAGAATAAGTCGTCCATTTATTTACTGGAGGATCAAACGTAAAAAATGTTTCACCTTCTAAACCTACATTAATTGGATTCCCTTTTCCAGAACCATCACAACAATTTCTACCACAAGCAACAAAAGATATTGTATATTCTACACCTTGTATAAATTTTAACCAATCAAAAGTCCATAATTGCTGTCGTGCTTGAATAACTGCAATTTGATTACCATTAGGATATGGCATAGGAAACCCCCAAGCAGACGAGTTATTTGCTATAACACAATTAAAATTCCAACCTGGTATCTTGGTTATATTCCATGTTAAATATTGGTAACTATTATTAGGTATTTGAGGTTGAGAAAAATTACCATTGTAAATAGAAACATTTGCTGGAGGAGAACCATCTATAAAAGTCATTAAAGGAGCTTGTAAATTATCTTTATAACAACCGATGTATTTTGCGTCTGGATTATCTAATAATTTATTAACATAAACATTTTTTCCTGCATTACCACAAGTTTCACCCATTTGCATATGTGGTCCCATCATAAGATTTAATTCTGGAATAAGTGACCCTACTGGAATATCAGGATATTTCACATTTACTGGTGTATATGTGGTTGTAACACCACATCCATTTTTGCCTGCTACACTATTCCATATGTCCATTGATCCTATATATTTTACAACACCTTGTTCTGTAACATAACATATATGCCCAGTAGAAAATTGTATTGTTTTTCCCAAATAAGGATTATTTGTTGTACGTTTTAAATATTCTTGGGTTTTATTATTAATTTTATCCATTAAATATTGATATTGCTTCAAAGATATATCATATTCTTTCCTTAATTGTTCAAGTTGTTGTTGAGAATCTGTTGATTGCGTATTATCTTCAACAATTTGTTTACTTTCAGTTGTCAATTTATTTTCAGTAGTTGGATTTGTATAACTAGGATCATCTGTTGAAACAACTACATTTGATCCATCAAAACCTTCAACAATATAATTATTAGAATTTTTATTATATTTATTTTGATATTTCTTAAACTTTAGCCCTTGTGATAAAGCAGGGGTTGCACTATTAGAATTATATTTAAATTTAGTTAATTCATCTAAATTATCACATTTAATAGACATACTTAATATAATAAGATACAAAAATATATTATATTATTCAATTATTTTTCATATATTTAATTATAGAAAAAACAATAAAAATACCAAATATAATAAATAGAATATAACTTTTATTAATCAATTTATTATTACCACCTCCATTACCACCTCCATGCTGAGGACTTGAAAGTACAGTTCTTAATAATAAAAGCACTAAAAATATAACAACAATTATAAACACAATGTAATGCATATAATTAGCATTCACATGTATTGCGCCATCTTCATAAGCAGCATTTAATGTTTGAAACTGATTCATCATATTATCAATTTGTTTTCTCTCTTTTATTAAAATGTTATTGTTATTTATCATAATAACTTCTTGTTGTTGACTAGAATTTATATTTTTTGAATATTGATTATAATTTTGACTTGAAATATTCATCATTTGTTCATTTAAACTAGTCATTTGATTATTCAATTCTTTTAAACGATTACTATAATACATAGCCTCTTCTACAATTGCAACTGATTTTGCAGTAGGAACAATATTTCCTTGACCACTAGATAATGTACAATTATTTGAAGTCGTGTCAAATGTTGCACCAGAACATGATTTATTTGCAGAACAAGCTGATTGGCAAGCTGAAACATTCGGTTCCCCTAAAACGTTCAAATTACTTTCTCCAATAAATGCGTATTCAGAAATCTGAGTTAAAGTAGTATCATTTTCATTTACTAGATCAGTATATTTTTTGGAAGTACTTTGATATTCAGTTAATAGTGAATTAAATTGACTAGTTAAATTTTGTAATTGTGAAGACATTATATATAAATAGAGAGAAAAACATATAAAAAATCAAAATATAAAACTATTTATTCAAACTCGGTATATTCATATTAGTTATATTCATATTAGGTATAGATACACCATTATTTTTATTAAAATAAGTGATAGCAACAAATATAATAACAATTACGAAAAGAAAATAAACCATTCCTAATTGACCCATATTTTTAAATGATGGCATATAATTATAAATAGAAGTAATATATTGATTATAAAGATATGAAATAACAACTAATAAAATAATTCCAAACATTATATAAAATGGATTTACATTACTCGCAAGTGCTTTTGCATTTGTAACAGCAGGGACAATTGCAAAAGCAACTGCGCTACTAGTATTTGGATCTAGAGATGTCATTGCTAAAATAATAATAGCAATAAATACTACAGCAAAAAATACAAAAAATAAAAAATAATTTTTTGTTATGTATACTCCCATCTCATTTTCAGTTGTTTCTAAATTTTGATATTCTTTTATCATATTATTTATTTTTTCTCTATCTCTATTCAAAGCATCGTATTGATTAACGAGAGAATAATTTTTATTAAGACGTTGCTCTACTTGTTTACCATAAATACTATATACTTCATCAATTTTACTCTGCATTTGTTTATTTACCGAATTAATTTCATTATTTAAAGATTCTACTATTTTTAATAATTGTCTACTTTTTGGAATAATAGCATAATCATTTGATAGTCCAGGCATTGCTGACCCTTCACCGCCTCTCAACCAGCAATATTGTTTATCCGGATTAAAAGTCGCACCGCTACACCTTTCATTATTTGAACAAAGAGCGCTACATTCTTGTACTGATTTAGAAGTACTTTCACCTACTGAAGATGTTCCCCAAAATGTTTGTCCTTTTATTGAAGTCAATATTGGTGCATTGATTTTGTAATTTGGTTGTTTTGCAGTACTAAACAATGCACCATTATAATTAGGATTTGTAATAGTTGTAACTCCTATAACGCAACAACTAGTTTTTTGCGACCATGGATAACTATAAGGACCTGTCCATTGTGTACTTAAATCTTTATAACTTGGTTTTGTATATATTTGATTATCTGTACCAACACCAATAAAAGTACCATCTGGCGCAACTGTAATCGCTTTTACACAACATGTATTGTTACCCATAAATTCCCAACCTTGAGTCTGTAAATCTTTGTAACTATTTTTTTTCCAAATATAACCACTTCCTCCAACACAAAAGATAGAACCATCAGGAGCAATACAAATAGAAGAAATCCATTCACCTGGATCTGAAGTTTTTGTCCATTGTCCATTTAAATTTGGTTTAGACCATAATTGATTATCTGTTCCAACACCTACAAGAGTTCCGTCTTGTCCCATAGCTACAGAGAGAACACAACAAGGTTGATTTGTAAGTTTTTTCCATTTTGGATCATCCCAATTATCTTTATAAATTACATGTCCATATGTTGTAGAACCAATAATTAATTTTCCATCATTCCCAGTACAAACTGATGCTAAGTCATTTGCAAGATCATCATTTACTCTAATCCATTCAGAACCCATTATATTACTACCTCCTATACCTTTGCAACTATAAAGTCGTCCATTTGTTCCAACACCTATTAAATAATAAGGATTTCCTTCAGATGTACCATAACAACCATTTCTATGTACATAATCTGTCAAAGTAGTAGCCCAATGCCAAGAATTTAAAATTAGCTGATTTAAAGTGCGCTCTTTTGCCCATTCACTACTGGCATTTACACGACCAGTCGTTGTGCAACCAGATTTCTTCCATATTTCATCATAACATGCCTGATTAATATTCTTGCTATCTGCGCTATATTTAGCACAAGGTTTAGCTGACTCAGTATTCAAATTATCTATATAATCTAAAACACTTTGCCTATATTTAATTAATAAGTTTTTATATTTAACACTTAAAGTTTCTAAATCTAATGCTAATGAGGAACTATCTTTATTTTGATTTTGATTTGCATTATTTTGAAGCATCTATATATCTATTATAAGAAAACATATTTTACTACAATTATCTAATTATGTACTAGAGAATACTTTTTTCCACTGTGATAAAAAAAATAAATTAACGGTATAGATATAGCAAGTATAATATACGGATTAATCGGATTCGGTTTAGGATTTTCAAAAAGAACTATTGAGTTACTATATTTAAATTTATCTTTATCTTTAGAATTGTCATAAATAAAACAACAAAGTTTTTTTTCTATATTTTTTTGTATTTCAATCATATTTTGAATAGAATTTAGTGTAGTATTTAGACAATATTTACTAATATCTTTATTAAAGAACGGATTTTTATATAAACTGGTAAACATTTAAAATCTAAATATATTTAATTTTAAAATTTTAAATCATAAATCTAATAAGTCTATTTACCTATATTTTTTGCTTTATTATAAAAATTACTTCCCATATTTTTTACATTATTAGCTACATTTGCAACATCAGGAATCATTTCACCACTTATATTACTATACATATTTTTAACTAGAAACCCAATAATTATAATACTTATGATTAACCCCCAATTACGTAAATATCCTTCTTCATACATTCTTGTGTAGTCGTAAATTTGTTCAGATGATGCATTATTCTTCTCTTCTACAATTCCATTACGTTGTTTAAGTATTCTATTTTTATTTCTTTCTTGAACAATTAATGCATTCAAACAAAGCATTTTTTTATTTAATTCGTCAGTATTAATCTGTGCATCATTTAAAGCTGTAAACAATTGAGAACTAATATTCGTTATATTTGCTTTAATATTTGCAAACATTTGTTGATAGTCTGGATATTCGGGATTTTTATTATATAAAACAAAAGCACTTTTAAATTCTGCTAAAATATAGGGTGCTTTTTCATTTATAGTTTGCAGCTTTTCTTTCATTTCATCTGGAATTTTCATTTCTAATGAAAATCTATTATCTTTAAAGTATTCTGCACATTTTTTAAAAGATTCGCTATCAGTAGGCATTATATATATATCCACCTTTTAAAACCCAACTTTTTTCAAAAATTCATCTTTTTGAAAAAGGCGTATAAATATCTTTCGTCTAAAAATTGAAATCTACTAAGACTCTATCAATATATTCTTTTGTTTCTTTAAATCCTCCTACAAATTTTTCATCAAAAAATATAATTGGAAATATTTTTACTTCTTTTTTGCATATTTTTTCAATAAATTCTATAAACTTCTCTCTTTCTTCAATAAGATATTCATCACAATCTATTACAAGATGTTCTATTTTATTTTCTTGTAATAATTTCTTAACATTCATGCAATTTGGACAACCAGATTTGCTATAAATAGTAAAACCATTTTTAGAAGGCATTTCAAACTCCATTTCTACTTTTAAAAAAGTGGAGCAAAAAAATTTATCAACTTATACGTATTTCTACCTTTTCCACCTTTAGAAAAGGTTATACGAAGTTAAGAGCCAAATATATAAAAAGGTGGAACAAAAAAAATATTATTTAAATTTATTGGGTTTGTCTCAATTAGCTAATAACCTTTTCTTAAAGTTGGATAAAATTTGGCTCCACCTTTAAGAAAAGGTTGCTAGGTACAAATTCTATAATATTTTGCTTCTATAGATGTTTTACTAGGTCTTATAATTTCACACACTTGTCCAGGACGTAATCCAATTACACGTGCTACAGGATCAAATCTTGAAATATTAGGAAATTGTATTTTATTAATAATATTATAACGTTTCATGATTATATCTACTTCTGACTCGGTTAAAACGCGATGTGGTGGAACTAATGTATGTTCTAATATATTAAATTGTAATCGTTTAATACTTTCAACAACAATGAAAATACCATCTGCTTCCCAAATATGTTTAATTTCATTAATTAATGTTTCATTTGGTTCATCTTTGATAATAATAAATAAAGAATCTGTTTTCTTAAGAGTTTCTGTTAGTATATACAAGTCATCAATCATTTCTTGAATATTTTTTGGAGCCGGTCTAGATGTCAAATAATAACGAATATATATTTTTTTTTTAGGTGTTTCAGTTGTAACATTATCATCATCAGTTTCCAAAAGCATATCAAGTTGATTATTTAGTTTCATTGAATTTACTTCATTTACGCTAAAATTCGCATAATCACTAATATTATAACCTTGTTTTTTCATTAATTCTAGAATTATTTTTCTAGAATTGAAAATATGTGAGATAAGAATATTAGAATTTTGGCTGGTCATAATATATTATAATATAATCATATTGAATTATTTTTAACTCAATTTTATTTATAAAGTTATTATTCTTTTTGTTTCTGAAGAATTAGAACTAGAACCATTCTCAGTAGAATTATTTGCTTCTTCTACTTCAGTTTTATTAGTTTCACTACCTTGAGGCTCTTCTACATCTAAAATAGTTTGTTCTACTTGCGTATTTTCAGAGGGTTGTTTACCAAATTCTTGTACAATAGGTGTATATGGAATCGTTGGAGGATTTTCATTTGATGGAGTATTTAAACCTAAATTTTGACTTAAATTGTCTATAAAACTAGGTGGAGAACCTGGTGCATATTGAGGAGACTCTGGATTGAAAACTGGAATCTGGGGAACATAATCAGATGGTGTAGATCCTGGTGTATATTGTGGTGATTCAGGTGCATATTGTGGTGATTCAGGTGCATATTGTGGAGACTCTGGATTGAAAACACCTGGTTGTTCAACAAAATCTGATGCAGGATTATATTCTTCACTACTAACTTCTAGTGCAGGTGCACGATAATTAATTACTTTATCTCTATTTTGTTTTAAATTTCTTCTTAAATCATCTGAAATATTTTTCAATAAAATTTCTGTAGGTTCATTAGATTTTGTTAGTTTATTAATATTATCAGAATAAGACATACTTAGAAGCTGATCTACATTATCTTCAGTAATAATATGCATTTTTACATTCATTACTTGCAATTCTTGTATCAATAATTTTAATGAATAAGGCACTCTAATAATACTAAAAGAACGACCAAATCTACTTAAATTTTTAATATTCTGTGACCCGTCTGCATTCGTAAAAAATTCAACTGGACCATCTGCATAAGGGCTTAAAAATAAGTTTTTAGACTCATTGTAAATAGAAATAGAACCTGTTTTATTACAAACTGCAACATAATATTCATCACCTCTAGTCATAAATGATTCATTCAAAAAGCATGACATTCCATGAGCCAATACCCCATCGCGTTCCATCTCTCCAATTCTTAGACCTCCATCATTTGCACGACCTTGTACAGGTTGTCTTGTTAATGCGGTATTAGGACCTCGTGCTCTAAAATTTATTTTGTCTTTGACCATATGTTTTAAACGCATATAATAAGTAGGACCCATAAAAATATCTGCTTGTATCTGGTCTCCTGACATACCATTATATAAAACTTGATTTCCCGAAGAATGAAATCCCGCATTTACAAGGAGAGGAGCATATGTAGAATAATTTACTCCCTTTACCTGAAATGCAGTGCAGTCACCAAATGCACCATAACTTGAGCATACCTTACCAAATAATGTTTCTACAATTTGACCAATTGTCATACGGCTCGGAATAGCATGTGGATTTATAATTAAATCAGGACGAATTCCATCTTCAGTAAAAGGCATATCTTCTTCAGGAATAATGAGACCTAATGTTCCTTTCTGACCTGCGCGGCTCGCCATTTTGTCACCAATTGCAGGCAAGCGTTCTTCTCTGACACGAACTTTTGCAATATTAAACCCTTCTTCTCCAAGTGTAATAAAAGACTTATCAACATATCCGAGTTGTCCCTTTTTAGGTTTCACAGAGTCATCAATCCATACATCCTTATTTTCCATATTAGTATTCACTTTGCCGATCAAGATCATTTTATCATTTAATTCTATGTTCTCTCTAATAAGACCATGCTCATCTAATTGACTATAATCAGAATCTCTCTTTTTCTTAATAACATTATTATTTTCAACATTTACAAACTTAGAACTAGTACTTCCAGTAATCTTTGAACTTTCTTCGCGTGATTCATAAGTAGAAAGATAAGTGGTTCTAAATATTCCGCGTTGTACAGAACCTTCATTAATTAAAATAGCATCTTCAACATTATATCCTGTATAACACATAATAGCCACAATAGCATTCACTCCATAAGGTTGTTCTTCATTATTAATATATTCTAAATATCTGGATTTAATAAGAGGTGTCTGACCATAATTTAATATCACACCCATTTTATCCATTCGCATTTGATAATTACTATGATAAACGGAAACAGCTTGCTTACTTTGTCCACATGAAAAAGCATTACGAGTTACAGGATTATTTTCCGGATAAATAATTAAATTACCCATAACTCCCAGTATCAAGGATGCATCAATTTCTAAATGAGTATACCATTTACTTTTCTTTAAATCTTGCATAGAAGATGCAATTAATGCGGTTTCTTCTTCAGAAGTATCTACATAATCAAGTATTGCTCTACCCTTCTCTAGTTTATTAAATACATCACTTTTATCTGATCCAATATTGTGATATAATTCTGATATTTCATATAACCTATTTTTTTTACTCAAAAAATCTTCATCTGTTTTTTTCATAAATCCAGCAACAATTTGTTCCCATGTTATTTTTCCACTATCTAGAAGATTGATAAATTCTTTTCTCATAAAACTTAACTTACTATCTTGAACATAATAAATAGGTCTTGTTAATCTACCAGAATCTGTATAAATATATATCTCGTTTCTTTTACAATCAAAAGATACACTGGTATAAATAGGTATAATACCATTTCGTCTATATAATTTCAATACATTCACAACTTCAATAGGACTATCAACTATACCAACCCAATTTCCATTTACAAAAATTTTGGAAGCAGATCCAAGTTGTTCTGCACTAGCCTCTAAAATAATGCGCATAGGTGTATTTTTTCTAAGCCATTTAATAATAGGATAGGAAGAAGAGCCACTTGTAATATAAGTACTAATAGACATGTGTTTTTGCAAGCCAATATTACCACCATCTGGAGTATCAATCGGATCAATAAATCCCCACTGAGATGAATTTAAAAGACGAGGACCAACGACTTTTGCAGTAGAATCCATTGGTAAATTAATTTTACGTAAATGTGATATAAATGTATACCAACTTAATCTATTTAAATCTTGAACAACTCCTAATCTTTTAGTATGTGATTCTGATCCCCAATTTCCTTTAAATGCTTTTTTAAAACCTTGTTCTACAATTCTTTCTTTGAAAAAAGATTTAAAATTGGATTCAATAAGTCCAATAAAATTATCTTTATATTTGTTTGACTCTTTCTCTCCTTCTTTCTTTTTTGATTGAATTTGTTTTTTTTCTTTTCTAGAAAGTGTATCATCTTCCTTATATTCACCTTTATGATAATAATATTCTTCATCTATTTTACGTGTTATATCTTTCTTTTGAATCAAATAATATTCTCTAAAAAGATCATAAATAAGAGAACCAGAAAGTTCAACACGCTTAAATCTAAAATTATCTCTATCAGTTGGTTTATCTTCTTTTATAAATACTTTTAATAATCTATTCACCATATATCCAACAAAATAGGCTTTCTCTAAAAAATTTATTTCTCCCACATGTGGTAGGAAGTAATCAGAGAGAATTTCAATAACTCCAGAAATCGTCCCTCTTTTTGTTAACTCTGCTATAAATTCAAGAGCATTTTTTTGATTGAATATTTTATTTGCATCATGAATAGAAGGTATGAATAAATCTACGTAATCATTGTTGTCGGAATCATTTAATTTAGTTAATAAACACGTTTGTATAATATCTTTATCTGATATAATACCAAGAGCACGCATTAAAATGAATAGAGGAACAGGTTTTTTCACATTTGGTACTGCAACAACAAATTGGTTATTGCTTAAAATTGAAGTAGGTGCAACTATTTTTACTGCAGATGTACGAATAGGTTTTGAAGAGTCTTCCGATACAGAACGAATTTCCGCGGAATGACTATATATTTCATCATCCTTATAACTGCGAATATAAAGTAGGTTATCTGCAAATTTTTCTTGTGATATAATTACTTTTTCTTTCCCATCTATAATAAAATATCCACCATAGTCATTTCGACACTCACCCATATTGAATCTTACTTCTTTGGTTAAAGTATTTAAAATACACAAGTCAGATTGAAGCATAATAGGGAACCTACCCAAATATATCTTAGGTAATAAAATACTATGTTCTTTTCTTTCATCTTCAATGTAATATATAAAATCAACTTCTACATCATAATGAATAGTGACTCCATACGTCATATTTCTTAAACGCGCATCATTCGGAAACATATAATGTGAATTATTATCATCATAAATAACTGGTCTACCAAAATAAATTTTTGATCCATCTTTCCCACCTAAATAAAGCATACACTCACTACGGTGATTTTCAGAATTGGATCCTTCGTCTTCCCTCTCTATAAACCTTATAGGGTTATTTTCATGAAAAATTCTGCGAATACCATTTTTAGTAAATTCATTATAAGATTCTAAATGATGAGATACTAAACAAGTAGGATTATCCTTAAAATATTTGTCAATAATTTTCCATGATATATTTTCTTTATCAAATTCTTTACTCTCTGATTTACTTTCTTCATCTTGCATTTTATATTATATAATATTCATATTTTTTTAAAATGTAATTATTATATAATATTTATTTGAATAATACCATTTACTCTTCTTTCTTTTCTTCTTTTTCTTCATTATCTTTTTCTTCATTATCTTTTTCTTCATTATCTTTTTCAATATGTTTCATTGTTTTTGTTTTTGTTTTTGTTTTATTACTTATTTTTTTACCTCTTTTTGTTAATCTAAATTTTTTGGATTTTTCTTTAGACTTTGAAATTTTTGAATAACTATCATCAATAGTAAATTCTGTCCATGGCTCACTTGGTCTGTCATGTAAATAAGGAGCAAAAACCTCATATTGTCTATGTTTCTTTATAAATTCAGATGTTTTAAATGGAATACCACAAGAACTACCCCAACGAAGATCTATAGTCATTTTTTTTGCAAGACTAGAATCGCATACCGCACCATCTATCGCTCCTCTTGGAGCAAATGGTTTTGGACGACTCGGATCAGACATATATTCACGAGCATCCAAGTCATAATGCGAGCATACTGTTCTAGAACAAGGATTATCATCTTTTTCTAAATAAACGTCATAATGATCAGAAATAATTTTCTTAGCAATATCAATGTCAATTTTGCCCTTATGTTCATCCATTAAGTCACCCAATCGGACCATTCTGGCACCTTGATGCCGTCTGACATCATAAAAACCAGAATTATTTACTTCTAAATTTCTAATACGATTATCATATGGAGCATTAAATCCAATAAAAAATCCATTCTTTGTTCTCTCTGTGTTATGATATTTTAGTCCTAATTCTATTCGCAAAATTTCATTTGTGTTAATATCTCCAAATAACCATGAATTAGCATAATCTCCAGAGTTTTCATGCAAAAGTATTTTACAATATTCATCTAGTGTATTACCATATTGCATGGCTTTTCTTATTCTATAACCAATAGGGAATCTTTTTTCGTAAGGATAAAATCCTCCAATAGTAGTTTCTGTTCCTATAATACCTTTTGCAGTAACAAAAAAATCAGATCCACTCCAAATAGAACATGGAGATGTTTGCATAATGAATCTATGACCTTTATCTGGATTTAAATCTAAAACAACATTTAAATATTGACCATCTTGAAATTCAACAAATGAGTTGTGTGCACAAACAATTTTTCCATCTTTTGTCCAGTCACCAACTGCTATAAATGCACTGCATTTATCCTTTGCTCCTCCACCTTCTTTTGCTGTAGAATTTTCAGATTTAATTGAATACCAATAAGGAAGAGACATATAGAAATTCCAAGCAATAATTTCATCAATAGTTGTTTTACATCCACCTGCATTACATCCATCAGAAATTCCTTCCATTTCTTCATAAAACTCTCCAAATTCACGTTGTGTCATTTCTTTGAAATCATCATTTATTTCCTTAATAAAATAACTCCATGGCATACCAAAAGCTTCCATCATTATAAATGCTAATGTTTTCTGTATTTCTTTAAATTCTTTTGCACATAAAAAACCATATGCATATCCTCTTTCTTTTGGCGAACCTTTTACAGAAACATATTTCCATCCATTTTTATCATAGCAAATTCCATTTTTAATTTTTGAAGACATATATATATATATCAACTTTTATAAAAAGTGGAGCAAAACCACATTTTTAGAATAAAAATATCTTAATCAACTTTTTATAAAGTTATAAATAAAACTAATAATTTATACTTTTCTTAAAATTAATAAAAAAGTATAAATAATAAACATTAATCTAAAGGTTGATTATTTTCTACATCTACGTTTAGATTTACGTGATTTTCGTGTTTTTCTATATTTTCGTGTTTTTCGTGTTTTTCCTCCTTTTATATTTTTTTCAAATTCGTTTACTTTATTAGCAATTCCTTTCACAACCTCTTTTGTTCTCTTAGCAGTCGCATCTAAAAATATATAACCATTCTCATCTTTTGCTACATTACCTTTATCATCTGTAACAATAGGTAGACAATTTGTAATATCTTCTGGTGTTGTAAACCAACCATCCTGTTTTATATATACCGTTTGATTAGTATCTTTACGAGTACCAATATAAACCGCACCTTCAAAATTTTTTCCAGCCTTCCATATATCTGGATTAGGTACAGGATACCTAGTGTCATTTTGTAATCCTTTAATAAAATCTATATCAAAAATGTATTCTTGAAGAAATAAAGTTTCTATTTGCTTATCAGACAACCTTGTCCAAATGTTTATTACATCTTTTGGTTGTAATTCTGCACGCTTGGAATCTATTGAATTTTTATATGGTGCAACTACCTCTACATTTGGAGTTTGCATTTTATTCTGGTTATTCACATCATCAGGGGTTTGTATTTTATTCTGGTTATTCACATCAGCAGGGTCTTGGTTATTCACATTATCATCAGAGATTTCCATATATATATATATATGTATATATATAAAATACTAAATATAAGTAAATTTTTTTTTTTAAAAAACTACAACAAATTTGAGTCCACTCTACTTTTACACCTTTTCTCATTTCACACGTTAGGAAAACGCCCATTAAAATGCATTGAATTAAATAATTATATTTAATTAAAGATAATTTTATATACTTAATATAATGTTATTTATAGAATTTCAAACAAATATAAAAGTATCAATATTATAAAATACAGAAATATTAATGATGATATTTGGTATTATTTATATATAGACATTGAAACACTTAATTTACTAGTAACAAACTATGGTATTATGTCTACTTATAAAATTCCAACCAAAATTACAAACTGTGATAATCCAACCACATCTAAGATTATT
>Ga0066180_10000087_pt1 | contig 15982 bp, 10 predicted proteins | sample LauGreSBDMM110SN_4_FD_59338 | JGI IMG/M metagenome (GOLD analysis project Ga0066180, IMG submission 59338) | Freshwater lake microbial communities from Lake Michigan, USA - Su13.BD.MM110.SN (version 2) (version 3) | ecosystem: Environmental > Aquatic > Freshwater > Lake | place: Lake Michigan... | reverse complement strand
AATTAATTACAAATATTAATAAAGTATTACAAGAATATAGATTATATTCATAATATATAGTATTATGACTGAACAACTAAAAAAAAAATCTATTATTATTGATTCTTCAGAAAGTTCTCAAGAAGAAGTATTAGACGAAGAATATTCATCTACTCCTGTTCCTGATACTTCTTCTTATACTTCTACATTACTTGATGAATCAGAAACTGATAACCTTCAAGAAGAATATGAAAAACTAGGAAATTGCAAGGGTGAAAATTATTATTCACCGGATTGTAATAAATTCTTATTAAAAAAAGAATTAATAGAGAGAAATTATTTGGAACAACATAAAACACACCATTTATATCCTAATTTAAATGATAAAGAATTTAATATTAAAATTGCTTCAAAAAAAGAATTTAATGATACCAAATATGACGGTAAAATTTATGATAATATTAAGGAACAAGCTGATATTTTAGCAAAAGCTGATTTTGAATTGCAACCTCATCAGGCTTTTGTAAAAAACTTTATGTCTTTTCAAACGCCTTACAATAGCTTATTGCTTAATCATGGCTTAGGTACAGGCAAGTGTCATGCTAAAGGTACACCTATTATGCTGTCAGATGGATCAATAGAATTAGTAGAAAATATTAAAGAAGGAGATTTTTTAATGGGAGATGATTCCAAACCAAGAAGAGTTCTCTCTATAGCGAGAGGTCAGGATAAGATGTACGATATTATTCCTGTAAAAGGTGACAAATATACAGTTAATCAAGAACATATTTTATGTTTAAAGAATTTTGAATTTCCAGAGACAAGTGATAATGTTTTAGAAATAGCAGTTAAAGATTATTTAAAATTACCAGATGATAAAAAAGAATTGTTAAAAGGTTATAAAGTTCCAGTAGATTTTCCTGAAAAAAAATTACCATTTGATCCTTATATAATTGGTTATTGGCTAGGAACAAAGATATTATTACATTATTTTGTCAAATCAAAAACTAGAATCAATGAAAAACTTTTTTTAATATTAAAAAGTTTTAATTTAGTGAATAATAAACATGTCCCAATGATTTATAAATGCAATTCTAGAGAGAATAGATTACAATTATTGGCTGGATTATTAGATAATGATGGCGAGCTTAATAAAGAAAAAAATATTTTTACATTAAAATTTATAAATAATGAAAGATTGATGGATGATGTTATTTATTTAGCTAGAAGTTTAGGATTTGCTTCATACAAAGAGCAAATAAATATTGATGAGTATTATATAAGTATTTCAGGTGATGGATTAGAACAAATACCAACGCAAATTCCAAGAAAAAGAGCTATACCAAGAAAACAAATAAAAGATGCATTAGTAACTGGTATCAGAGTAGAATATGTAAACGAGGATGACTATTATGGTTTTACTTTAGATGGTAATTGTAGATACTTAATGGGAGATTTTACTGTAACACATAACACCTGTTCCGCAATTGGCGTGTGCGAAGAAATGCGCGATTATATGAAACAAATGGGTATCAAAAAGAGAATTATTATAGTTGCATCAGAAAATGTTCAAGATAATTTTAAGTTACAGCTATTTGACGAGAGAAAATTAAAATTGACGGATGGTGTATGGAATATTCGCGGTTGCACAGGAAACAAATTACTACAAGAAATTAATCCAATGAATATGAGAGGCATGACAAAAGACAAAGTAGTAAGTCAAATAAAAGGGTTAATTAATAATTATTATATATTCCTTGGATATGTTCAATTTGCTAATTATATTATTAAAACTATGAACTATACAGAAGAAGTTCAAAAACAACGAAGAGAGAAAAATGAACTATCAAAAAAAGGTAAAAAAGTAACCTCTAGGATTCAAATGCTTAAAGATGTTAAAATTGAACTAAATGAAAGAATTATTGCACGTCTTAAAAAAGAGTTTGACAATCGTCTAATTGTGATTGATGAAGTACATAATATTCGTAAAACAGAAGATAATGAAAATAAAAAAGTTGCAATTAATTTGGAGCTTCTTGTAAAATCCGCAGAAAATATGAGATTTTTACTTCTCTCTGCAACACCTATGTACAATAGTTATAAAGAGATTGTTTGGCTTTTAAATCTTATGAATACGAATGATAGAAGAGGAAGAATAGAAGTACGAGATATTTTTGACAAATATGGAAATTTTAAGAAACAAGGGGAAGAACTTTTCATTAGAAAAGCTACCGGATATATTTCTTTTGTAAGAGGAGAGAATCCATATACTTTCCCTTATAGAGTATATCCAAATGAGTTCGCAAAAGAACATACTTTCCCTGCTATTGAATATCCATCTTATCAAATGAATCTTAAAAAAATTAAACATGAAGATAAAAAACGCATTCTTAGTCTTTATTTAAATAAGTTGAATGATTGTAGTAATTGTGGAAAATGTCAATTGTGTGCTTATAGATATATTATTTATAATTTAAGAAATAAACAATTTACTATTACTACAAAAACTGGTGTTGTAAGAGAGATGCCTAATTTTGAAAATATGGAATCTTTTGGTTATACTTTATTGCAAACACCATTGGAGTCTCTCATTATTTCTTATCCTCTTCAAGGATTGAAAGATATATTAGATACTATTCCACGAGAATCTACCTCTGAAGATTTCTCTCAAAGTTTTTCTGAAATGAGTTCTAATGAAGAAGAAGAAGAAGAAGACAATGAGGAAGAATTAACTGGACCTATAGAAGAAAAAGAAGAATCTGAATCTATTGTTGTACCTAAAAAAAAAATAATTGTTGAAAGTAGTAGTGAAAAAACATTGTTAGATTCTAGTAAAAAAACATTGTTAGATTCTAGTAAAAAAACACTTATTGGTGGTGCTGGTCCAGATCCACATTTATTAACTGGTAGAATTGGGTTAGAGAGAATGATGACTTTTGTAGATAATAGATCGCCTCCTTTAAAAGGAGATTTTGAATATAAAAAAGCTACATTAGAAAAGTATGGTAAAATATTTTCTAAAGAACAAATCGGTCTTTATAGTTCTAAAATTAAATCCATATTAGATAATATTATGAATCCAGAGACTGGTGTAATTGGTGAAGGTATTATTCTTATTTATTCGCAATACATTGATAGCGGACTAATACCAATGGCACTAGCATTAGAAGAATGCGGTTTTACAAGATATGGCGATAATGGTGCAAAACCATTATTTAAACAGGTACCTACACCTGTAGTAGATGTTAGAACTATGAAACCAAAAAGTAGCGGTACTTTTATGCCAGCACGTTATGCAATGATAACTGGTGAACCTCGTTTATCTCCAAATAATGATTTTGAGGTTAAAGGGTTGACTGGCGAGGATAATAAAGATGGACATAAAGTAAAAGTGGTTCTTATTTCTAAGGCAGGATCAGAAGGAATTGATTTTAAATTTATTCGTCAAGTACATATTTTGGAGCCATGGTACAATATGAATAGAATTGAACAAATTATTGGACGCGCAGTTCGTAATTTCTCTCATAAAGATTTACCTTTTGAAAAAAGAAATGTAGAAATTTTTATGTATGGTACTATACTGGGTGAGAATAAGGAAGAAGCAGCAGACTTATATGTTTATCGTGTTGCAGAATATAAAGCAGTACAAATTGGTAAAGTAAGTCGTGTATTAAAAGAGACCGCAGTAGATTGTATAATTCATCATGATCAAACTGATTTTACTCAAGAAATTATGAGTGCAAGTTTAAAAGAACCTATTACACAAATTCTCTCTAATGGAGAAGTATTAGATGATTTTAAGATTGGTGATGCTCCATTTTCACCTGCATGTGATTACATGGCGCAATGTAATTATGATTGTCGTCCTGATAAAGATATTGACGAGTCCAATTTAAATGAGGATACATATAGTGAAAAATTTATTTTAATGAATTCAGAAAAGATTCTGCAACGTATTCGTATGTTAATGAGAGAAAATTTCTTCTATAAAAAAGACAATCTTTTAAAACTTATTCAGACTCCAAAAGAATATCCTTATGTGCAAATATTTTCAGCGTTAACACAATTAATTGATGAAGAGAATGAGTTTATCACAGATAAATATGGTAGAGATGGAAGACTAGTGAATATTGGTGAATATTATTTATTTCAACCAGTTGAATTACGTGATAAAAATATATCTTTATTTGATAGATCAGTTCCTATTGATTATAAACACGATATGATAAAATTTTCTATCAAACCAGAAATTGTAAAGTCTGTAATAGACAAAAGAAATATATCTGAAAGAGAAAAACAAGTAGAAAAAAGAGAAATTCAAGAAAAATCCAATAAAGAAGATGTTGTGAAAAAACAAGACTCATTAGAAATGAAAGAAGGAAAAAAAGTATTAGATGAAATGAGAAGTAATTTTGATATTTCTTTAGAATATACAAAAAAAAATAAGATTCCAAGAGGCGATGATGATTGGTATAAATATTGCGGACTTGTAATGAAAAAAATGACAAAAGAATATCCCGAATCAAAAGAATTTCTTATACCATTTTTAGTTTCTCATATGATAGAATTACAATTATTTCATGAAAAATTAGAACTTATGAATTATTTATATTCATTAGATAAAATTCAAAGACAAACTCTTGAATGGTATGCAAAAGAATATTTTGAAATGAATAGTATAACTACAAGAAAATTTACTGCATTTATAATGTATAAATTAGGGAAAAGAATTATTATGATATTAGATGAGAATAATCAATGGATCCCTGCAGAACCGGAACAACAGAGAGAAATTGCTATAGATAAAAATGTTAAAGAATTATTAACTTTTAAGATGGAAGAATATAATAAAATAATTGGTTTTATTGGTTATGAAAAAAGTAATCGTTATTTAGTATTTAAAACAAAAGATATTACTTCTAAGCGAGATACTGGAGCCAGATGTGATGAGTCTGGTAAAATAAAAACAATGGAAAAATTAAATGAAATTATTGGTAAAGAAAAATATACAAAAGAAAGTACAAAAGCACAAAAACAAGGTAAAGAAGTTATTAGTGAATCAGTAGGACAACTAGAATTATGTATTCTTCAGGAATTTATATTAAGATATTTTAATACTATCAAAAAAGATGATAAAAAATGGTTTTTAATGCCTGAGTTTGCTTTGTGGCATAAAATGTATACGATTACATAAATGTCACACGATTACATAAATGTCACACGATTACATAAATGTCACACGATTACATAATATAAATTTTTGTACTTGTATATTTTATTGATTTTTATATAAATATAAAATTGATATAAAAATAGAGTTAAAAGATTATTTGTATAATATATAATGGAACTTGTACCAAAACAAAAGAGAAGAAGAGATAAACTACAAACTATTTACTCTAGATGTTTACTAACTAGAAAAATAGTGTTACAAATGACAACTATTGGTAAAAATTTGAAAGAAAATATTGAACAAAATATAACGGAAAATTTTGAAGGAAAGTGTGGTGTAGAAGGATTTATTAAACCTAATTCTGTAAAAATTATTACTTATTCTAGTGGAACTATAGAAAGAGGAAACAATGTAATGTTTGAGATTGTTTTTGAGTGTGATGTTTGCTTTCCTGTAGAAGGAATGATTATAACATGTGTTGCCAAAAATATTACGAAAGCTGGAATACGCGCTGAAATTTCAGGTGAAGTTCCATCACCTGTAATTGTTTTCATTGCAAAAGATCATCATTATAATAATACTCAATTTTCCGAGATCAAAGAAGGTGACAAAATAAACGTTAGAGTTGTTGGTCAGCGTTTTGAATTGAATGATAAATATGTTTCAATTATTGGTGAGCTTGTTAAGGAAAAAGATCAAATGCCTTTTGATAAAACAAAATCTAAATCAAAACCTCGTCTTGTTATTGAAGATGAATAATTTAAATAGATAATTATTTGTTGTATTGTATAAATTTTATTTTTTTATTCATAATAAATTAAGATTTAAAAACAATAGATTATAAAGTATATTATAATGCAAGCTATTACATCTACTAATGATAAGAATAATTGTTCTGTTAGTGAGTTAAATTATATTCGCGAAGTAATTGAAAATATGAATAAATTTAATCAAATTGAAATATTGAAAATTTTTAGCAAGAATAATAAAGTTACCTTAAATGAAAATAAGTATGGTATTCATATTAATTTATCAGAAATAGATAAAGAAATTATTGATGAAATTACTTTTTATATAAAATACGTTAATACTCAAGAGCAAAATTTAAATACTATTGAGCAACAAAAAGAAGATTTTCGCAATACATATTTTTCAAAAGATATTAAAGATAAAAACTAAAATATTAGTAACAATGACTTCAGTTATAAAGACACATATTTTTTCAGAATATAATTTAAAAGATTATATTCTTGATGACGAGCATATACAAAAATCTTTACGACTTAAAATTAATAAGACTGATAAGAATCAGTATAGAAAAGAAGAAGTAAAAATAAAAGAAAAAGAAGAAGTAAAAATAAATAATTTCTTTATTCCTTTACAACAAGACACCTTATTTTGGTCTTATTTTATTATTGCTAATGGTGATACTGCATATGAAATGTTACATACTAAAAATTCACTTGTAACAAAACAACTAAAGATCGGTTTAGTTTCTCTAATTCGTAAAAATAAAGATTTACTTAAAATATATAAATTTGATACTATTACAAATATTGAAAGTAATCTAGCAAATGATATTTTCTTAAATATTAAAACATTTATGGCTTTATGTGTTATTGTAAATATAAATATTATATATATTAAAAAAAATACATATTTTGAAAATCTTATGAATGATACATCAGATGTTTATGTTGTTAGAGAAGATATTTGTGAATCAAAATATACTAAAAAATATGGTTTCCATTTAGCTAGTAAGGAATATATTGATAATATTAGAACAACTTTTTATAAACTAGATAAAATAGAAAAGGTTATAAAAGCAATCTCTAGTTATAAAGTAGAAGAGTTGGTTCAAATATGTAAAAAATTAGCAATTGAATACAGTAATAATTCTGGTAAAACAAAATCAAAAAAAGATTTATACGAAGCAATTATTCAATATTTTTAATTATAAAAAAAAATGAACCATTTAAAAATATGTATTGGTATATATATATTAAAGAATGAACACAAAGAATTTTAATTTAGAAGGAGGTGTAAACTTTGGTTCTGATAAGTTAAATTCATTTTACAAAAAATTAGATAAGAGTGTGCAAATAAAAGTAAGACAAATGACTAGAGAGTCTTCCATTCAATTGTTGGAAATTATGAGCAATCCAAATATTCAACAAGTATACGATGGATTAACTCCGAAAGAAAAGGCTGATTTAAAAAAAATGGCACTTATCAATAAATATACTACATTAAAAAAAATGTTGGATAAAAAAGTCGCTGACACAACATTTGTTTTATCAGGTATAGAAGATAACAAATCAGGACCTAGAACACCATCATTTTCACCACCTAGAGATTCACATGATGATCCTGAGAGAAATTCAATACTAGGACCTATAACACCATCATTTTCGCCACCTAGAGAACCTGAAGAAAGAGCGAAATTTGAACCTGTATCACCAGATGAACCACCGCCAGGAACTTTTCAAACACATGAAGAAGAAGTTGTAGAAGAAGAACCAGATGAACCAGAAGAAAGAAAGAAAAATCCTCCTCAAGTTCGTTTTGAAAATATTGTAAAAACATTTTATGATAACAATAGGACAGGTGAACTAGAAGTTAAATTTGGTACAAAAGGAATTAAAAGTATTACTAAAAATAATTATGATAATGTTGTCAGAAAGTTAAAGTCCGCAGGGTTTAATTCAGTTGGAGAAGAAAATGGTGATTACTATTTACGTATAAATTGTGAATTCTTAGATAGTAACACTGGAAGATTTAAAATGTCCAATATTAGAACAGATGTTCGTGGTTTACCTAATATTCAAGAATTTTGTAAAACAAATGATATTAAACATTTACCGAATGAATTATTTGTAGAACATATGACAAAAGGACCAATGTTTATTAATAAACAAAAAATATTTCCAGTAGATTTTGATGATTTTAATTTTAGAATTACTTATAGTGAAGAAAACATTATTCGTAAAATGGGTATTATTAATAACATAACTGAAAATTGGCGTAAATCCAAAAAAGAGTTTCGTTTCATTAATCGTGTAACTTTTGAGCATGATGACTATCCATTTAAAGTAGATATTAGTATTGTTAAATATGGGAATCGTCAATCCGACAAATTTGGTCGCAATAATCGCGGTCCAATCATTCGCGTATACACATTAGATGAGTCTAATGTATTAAATAATGAAGAGATTTATGAAATTGAGTTAGAAATTGATAACTTAAAAATAGGTCCCGGTACAAGATTCAATACACCACAGTTAATCGTTGATTCTTTAAGAAAGGGTATTAAATATGTTTTGAGTGGAATACAAGGAACAAATTATCCAATTTCTTATCCAGAACAAAAATATGCGATGGATTCTTGCATGAAAATGATTTGGAAACAAGACTATGATACTATAAAATATATTTCTAGCAGATATTTTATTGGTCCAAATTCTTATACGTTACAAATGGAAAATGTAGCAGCACTTGATGAAAATTCAAATGCACCAAATATTCGTAAAGGATTTGTGGTTACAGATAAAGCAGATGGAGATCGTCATTTGTTATTTATTTCAAATGATGGTAAAATATATTTAATCAATACAAACATGGATGTTATCTTTACAGGTGCAAAAACGGATAATGAGGAATGTTTTAATTCTTTATTAGATGGTGAATTAATTTCTCATGATAAATTTGGAAAGTTTATCAATTTATACGCAGCATTTGATATTTATTTTATAAATAAAGAGGATGTGCGTTCATATACATTTTTACAAATGGATACCGAAAAAGATTCTTATAAATCTAGATATAATTTACTGCAGTTTATTCGTCAAAATTTAAATGCAGTAGATATAACAAATATAAAAAAAGCAACAACAGGTAAAAAAGGTAAAGATGTACCAGAATTTAAAGTAGCTCAGGGGCTCTTATCACCATTACGTTTTAGTGTAAAAGAATTCTTTCCTAATAATTCAAAACAAACTATATTTGAAGGTTGTATGCAAATTTTACAAAAGGAAAAAGAAGAAAGATTTGAGTATAAAACGGATGGTTTAATCTTTACACATGCATTTTATGGTGTTGGTTCTGGAGAAATTGGAAAAGCTGGTCCGAAAGAAAAGATCACGTGGGACTATTCATTTAAATGGAAGCCTCCACAATATAATACTATTGATTTCTTAGTCACTACTGAAAAAGGGCCTAATGGAGATGATATTGTCAAGCCTTTCTTTGAAGAAGGACAAAATAATAGAGAAGTTGTTCAATTTAATGAGTATAAAAAAATTGTTTTAAGATGCGGATTCAGTGAGAAAAGAGATGGTTTTATAAATCCTTGTCAAGATATTATTGACGATAACTTGCCTCAATTTCAAACTAGATATGAAGATAGATATGATAATGATTATATACCACAGCGTTTTTATCCTACTGATCCTTATGATTCAACCGCTGGATTATGTAACATAATGTTGCGTATGGATGGTTCTGGTGCAAAAAAAATGTTTTCAGAAGAAAATCAAGTTTTTGATGATAATACGATTGTTGAATTTAGATATGATTTGACAAAAGAAGATGGATGGAAATGGATACCATTACGTGTTCGTTATGATAAAACAGCTCGTTTACGTAAAGGAGAAAAAGAATACGGAAATGCATATCATGTTTGTAATAGTAATTGGAAATCTATTCATCCTACTGGAAGAATTACTGCAGATATGTTAGCAACTGGTCTAAATATTCCTGATATAAGTGTAAGTGAAGATAAATATTATAATACACCTGCAGGAAAGTTTAAAACAGAAAAAATGAAACAGTTTCACAATTTATATGTTAAAAAACATTTGATCGTTGGTGTTGGAAAACAAGGTGATTCTCTTATTGATTTTGCATGTGGTAAAGCAGGAGATCTATCAAAATGGATCGCGTCTAAACTATCATTTGTATTTGGTATTGATATATCAAAAGATAATTTAGAAAATCGTCTAGATGGTGCATGTGCGAGATTCTTGAAAGCGCGAAAAATAAATAAGCATATCCCTTATGCTCTATTTGTAAATGGTAATAGTTCTTATAATATTAAAGATGGATCTGCAATGTTAAATGAAAAAGCAAAGCAAATTACTGAAGCAGTTTTTGGTAAAGGTAGCAAAGATCCTAAAAAAATAGGTGCTGGCGTTGCCAGACAATATGGTAAAGGTGATGAAGGGTTTAATGTTTCTTCATGCCAATTTGCTATTCATTATTTCTTTGAAAATCCGGATACACTAAGAGGATTCATGAAAAATATTGCTGAATGTACAAAACACAATGGTTACTTTATTGGTACTGCTTACGATGGCAAGCTAGTATTTAATGAACTTAGAAAAACGAGATTTGGCGAGTCTATTCAAATAGTTGAAGATGGTAGAAAAATATGGGAAGTAACCAAGGGTTATAGTTCAGATACATTTGATGACGATTCAAGCTCAATTGGATATAGAATTGATGTATTTCAAGAATCCATTAATCAAACAATATCTGAATATTTGGTTAATTTTGACTATTTCAACAGAGTTATGACTGCTTATGGTTTTGAAATTATTAGTCGCGAAGAGGCTATTGAGATGGGATTACCAGAAGGAAGTGGTTTATTCAGTGAATTATTCTTAAATATGTTGGATGAGATTGCAAGAAATAAATTTAAAGCAAAAGATTATGGTGAATCTCCAATGATGACTGCTATTGAAAAGAAAATATCGTTTTTGAACAGATATTTTGTATATAAAAAAATAAGAGTGGTAAATACTGATGCGATTGAGCTAGAATTAGGTGAATATAATGAAACTGCTGCATTAAGAGATAAAAAAGAAACGCAAAATGCAATAAAAGTTGCAGAAGAAGAAGAAAAGAAGCAACCAAGTGCAAAAGTTAGAAAATTGAGTAAAAAAATGTTACTTATTCCTGCAACAGAAGCAACTGATGAAGAAAAAGAAGTGAAACAAGTTACAGAAAAAAAAGTTAAGAAAAGTTTAAAAGTAAAAGCGCAGCCATCTGAAAAAAAAGTAATTATTATTGAATCTGACGAAGAAGATTGATTTAACTATAAAGAAAAGAATCCACTTAAATATATTATATAATATATAGTTAGTAAACAAAATGAGTTATTATATAATACCAAAAATTAAAAATTCTGTAAATGTTAATCCTAAGTACTCTGATACTGAGTGTTTAAAACCATATATTTCTTTTAGTTTATTTCAATATTACAATCAACTTTACGAAAAAATTAAAATATATTTAACAAATATTAATCATGCATCGTGTATCTCTTCATATGAAGATATAACTAAAATCGTAAATCCGTATGAATATATTTTTTCAAAAGTTCCCGGTTCAAAATTTTCAGTTAGCAAGTTGAAACCTAAAACAAATATGTTTTATGATTTTTTAGAAGTATCTAATACATTAAATATTTTTGAATCATATAAAAATAAAGCCATAAAAACATTACATATTACTCAAAATAGTAACGACTCTGTTGAATGTTTTGAAATGTTACGAGAAAATTATAGCGATGAAATTTTTTTTTATGATGAAATAAATCATGATAATATTACACATATTGGTGATAATCGTTTTGATTTTTTATTTTTTGAAGCAGATACAACAAACAACCATTCTTATACTATTTCATTACTTCAATTTGTAATGGTTATTTTAAGAAATCAGTTATCTGAAGGTTCTTGTATAATTAAAATAGATAATCTATTTCATAAATCAGTTATTGATATATTGTATTTATTTGCTTCCTTATATGATAAAGTTTATATACTAAAACCGAATAGTAGTAATATTACAACATTTGATAAGTATATTGTATGTAAAAATTTTCAATATAATGAAAGTAAAGCTAGATATTTAAAATTGAACTATTATAGAATTTTAATATTTTTAAAAAAACTAGAAAATAAATATATTGATGGACTTTTTGATTTTGGTATTCCTTATTATTTTACTATGAAATTACAAGATATAAATATAATTATTGGACAACAACAAATAGATTCATTAGATTTAATTATAAATATATTAAAAAATAAAAATTATGAAGATAAAATTGAAACAATCAAAAAATCAAATATTCAAAAATCAGTTTCTTGGTGTGAAAAATATAAAATTCCATTTAATAAATTTTCTGAAAAAACAAACATATTTTTACCTATTATAAAAGATTATAAACATATTTTAAAAAAAGAAAATATAGATTTTGAAGAAAATATAGATAATCTTCTATATATTACACATGAAGAAGATATAGAAGATGAAGAATATATAGAAGATATAGAAGATATAGAAGATATAGAAGATATAGAAGATATTATTTAACCATATACTCTCGTTCCACTAGTAGTATTGTATGTATTTGGCGATTGAGAGAAATGATTTGAGCTGGTAACTGTTCCAGGATAATAACGATAAGGTGATGGTTGTGATACTGGAACTTGATATTGCGGTAAAGTCTTATAAGAACAAAATTTCTTATTTTGATATTGTCTACTCTGTGAAAAGTTAAGTGGCCATGGCGTATTACATGTAGGTGCTTTATTCTTTTCTAAATTTATTGTATTATTATCATTACCTGCATACAATTGATTTGCATTAACTAAAAGAGATCCTGTGTTATTGTAATTTTGAATGGAAGCTGCATTTGTAGAAATAGTGTTGACATTCAATTTGAGATTTCTTGTAGAGCTATCTACTGCACCTTGTTTAGCATATTGATAATTATTTGGTTTATATATAACCAACTGACAACCAGTTGGATTAGATGGTCCAGATAATGGCATCCCCCAATAAGGATTACTAATAAAGTCAGTAAATACTTTCAATGCTGGAACCTTTTGTAAATCTGGCAATCCGTTAATCCAATTGAAGAAACCTTGTATAGAATTAATGCCTGATTGATTGAATGCATTTACCTCAGATTGTGTAATTATATGAGCATTCAACATAATTCCTAGCATTTGACCAATTAGAGCATTTTCAGTAGCATCAAATATTTGAGCACCTGGTTGACAATTTGCAAGATATGTGTTTGCAAGAGACGCAGGACTACCTGGCTTTACATATTTATCATTTGTAGAAGCATAATAAGCATTATTGTCATAAATTCCATCTGTTAGATTTGTTTTATAAGACAAAAAATTAAATGCTTTTTGTTGATATGTTTTACATCTATTTTGTAGATATTGTTTATGTGTTGTATAATAATTCTTTTTTAAATTAGTACTAGCATAAATGGCGCGACGTTTGGCCTTGTATTCATCATTACAACACAGCACTTTATTTTGACTATTCGCTTCCGGATTTTCTTCTAAAAAGAATTTATTTGGATAAAAACTGGATACAATTCCTACACCTTCGCATGTCTTGCAATCAGAATTCAACTGACTTATTCCGTTTGTTTCTCCAGGGGTATTTTGCCGAATAGAAAAAGCTCCAGGTTTATCTTGCATATCATTAAGTAGACCAGAACCGCCAAATCCACCACCGAGGGAAGTACCTTTACTGGATTTAACAAATCGGTTCATGTTATAATTGATGAGAGCGGCTTCATTAATATCGATTTGGATCGCACCATTTTGAGGGTCTAAACCGGTCAAATTATTAGCTTTCACTGGTTCACCAACAATGACCCGACCCTTTCTATAATGTTTGATAGGTCTTGCTAGTCCAAAGCCAGTTTGAAAAACATTTCCAGGATCGTTATTTGTTAAAGGTCGTATATGACTCGGCGCTGTTCCTACTGGATTGCTATTAATACCTGTACCTTTCCATGTAATATATTGTTTATTGAAATATGTACTTTTCTGACTATAACCTGAAGCAGGTGTTGTTCTCATTCCTAATGGATAAACTGCTGTTGACATTTATAATATTATGGAAGAAAATAAAAAGATATATTATATATATTCATGTTAACATTGATAAATATAATAACAATCTTTTTTATATTTTTAATTGGGTATCAACTAATTTTAGCAAATAAACCTATTATAGAAGGAGCAGAGAATTATAATGATTATGACGATCCAACTATAAAAGCATATAATCTTTCTGTACAAAATGCCGGAAATATATCTTATCTAAAAGAAAGAGTAGATAAAGTAGACCAAATGGACAAACAAGTAAATGATTTAACAAGGCGTATGGATAATTTGGAAAAACAAATGGATGAAATTGCAGTATCTAATAAAGAAATGGCTGAAAGTTTGCCGGGTACAGGCTCTCCTTTAGTTGAAGAAGAAGTAGTTGAAGAAGTATAAAGTGAATAATAGATAAAAATATATAAATAAATATATTTACATATTTTAAGTAATGTCAACTGAAACTGAAACGAGTGATTATCCTTATCAAAATAATATTCGTGCTCCTAATGAAATCGGAATGAATGATAATGGAACTATACCACAATTAGGAAGAAATGTAAAAGGATTAATTGAATATGTTAAATTATTAGTTACAGGAAACTCTAGAGCATCTGTTCCTGGTGGCCCTTTAGGTAATAAATATTTTTTGAAAACTGGAGCAAAATGTCAAGCTCTAGATACATGTACAACAGATGCAACAGGAAATGCAGTATGTCAAGAAACAGATAGATATATTTATATTAATAATATACCAGGAGGTAATATACCCCTTATTTCTAGTGGAATGGGAATTAACTTTACTGAATTTAGAGGATTAATACCTGGTTCTATGGAAAATTTAAATGTTTTGAATCCTCTCGCTATTTTTCGCGCGTTCAAAGATGGAGCCACTCCACCATGTCAAAAAATTACTATGGAAATTGTTGATAATAATAATAATCGAACACAAGGGTCAAACTATGTAACATTGGGAGACATTAAATCAATGGATTCTTGTTGGTTTAATACATCTACATATAATAAAGTAAATCCTGTGACTAATGTTAAATGTAGAGAGGCATTTCAAGGAGAAAATGCTGAACCAATCATGTCTGATGATCCTATTGATCAGTTATATTTTGCCGGATTAGCCGGTGTAGGTATTTATATTTTTTATAGAATTATGGAAAAAGCTCACTAAGTCAATCTTTAGATCCACCTTTAGAAAAGGTAGATCTAAAGTTTTACTATTTTGTTATATACAATATATTTTTGCTCTACTTTTTTAAAAGTAGATATATATAATGAGAAGAACAAATAAACGTCGCACTTATAGAAAAAAACGTTCTACTAGTAAAAAATATAGAAAATATAAAAAACAACGTTCTGCGTTAGCAAAAGGTCCTACCTCTGAAAAAATTCCTACATCTGAAAAAATTCCTACATCTGAAAAAATTCCTACCTCTGAAAAAATTCCTACCTCTGAAAAAATTCCTACCTCTGAAAAAATATCTGACAATGTAAATTGTTGCATGTGTGGCAAAAAAATCAGCAAGGTAAATGGTCTCATGCCTTCTAAATGTTATGTGAAAAATGGTGCAAATAGAGCACACAGAATTTGTCAAGAATGTTGGTTTAAAAAATTCGCAAAAGAAGATGTGAATCATAATTGTCCAGGTTGTGTGAAAGGATTACCACTAAATGGACCACCTATTGATAATTCAGTTGTCATTGATTTAACAGAGGATTTATGATTCCATTTTTTTAACGCTTCTGCTTTTGGGTCGTGATCTATATAACCTGGAATAATAATTTTTTCTTTTTCTAAATTTAATTTATTATTTATAACACTAACTGAATTTTCTATTTGTTTATTATTTTTATTATTTTTAAATAATCCTGATATTGATTTTATAATATATAATGA
>Ga0066180_10000086_pt1 | contig 15998 bp, 11 predicted proteins | sample LauGreSBDMM110SN_4_FD_59338 | JGI IMG/M metagenome (GOLD analysis project Ga0066180, IMG submission 59338) | Freshwater lake microbial communities from Lake Michigan, USA - Su13.BD.MM110.SN (version 2) (version 3) | ecosystem: Environmental > Aquatic > Freshwater > Lake | place: Lake Michigan... | reverse complement strand
ATTATTTACTTGTTCAGAGCGCTTGGGTTTGATTTGACGAAGAAGATCGAAGACTACTTTGCGCCTGGTCATTGGATGTCTGCATTCCTGGACATCATCGTCCCGCAAGCTCGTATGCCGAGAGATGCCGTCGCTTGTGTTCTCTCTCCACGTGCTTGTTTCCTGAAATTTCTTCAGGATCCTTTCTTGAGAATCCAAGCGCAGCGTCTTTGCGTTGGCGATGTCAATCTCGATCCGGATCATTACATTCCCCGGGATAGAATTGCAGGTCGGATTGTCACTTCTCGTCTCTCGATGGAAAAACCAACAAGGCATCCATCAAGAAATCCAAGTCCGTTCCACGTGTCCCAAGCGTCGAAAATGCAGATTCGAGTTGATAACTCAGAAAATTTAGAGTTTTGGCTTTCCATTGATATTTCTTCCTTCGTATTCCCTCGTGATCATCCCATTCATCTTCTATCTGCAAAGTGGATGGTCTCGCAAGGAAGAATTTCTTGCAAAGAAGATGACTCTTCTTGCGACTTCTGGGTAAGCGCTTATTTCGATTCTTCTTTCACGAGAATTCGATGCAATTGCATCAATTCTCCGACTTTCTGGTTGATCCTTGAACTTCATCATGATTCCGAAGTCGATGGTGGTGAGGTCGCAACTTTGAGCCGTAGACGTAGACTCATTTAAGCGAGTTTTAGGCTTCAGTACTATGATGCTCTTAAATCGGCGGATGTTGCAACGATCTATTCTAAAATTCTGATATTTCACTTTACTATTGTAGAGCTTTGTTTGTCTGTAATTAATCGTTTATTCATTATTGGATTTGAATTCGCAACTAATTATAAAGATTATTTGGAATATGAAAAAAGCAACATTCTTTTCTACATCGTAGCTATAGCTAGAAACCTTTTAAAAATCGTAGAAGAAGTGAATATTTTCAACGTGAAGACTATTTCGACACACGGATGGTTGCAGAAAAGATGGTTTCACGAATAGCGACTTCGGTGATTTTCCAGATAATCTCTCCGGCGACAGGTTCGTGTCCACGGTACTGCGACATGACAGATTTCGCCATGACAGGTTTTGTTTTGAACATCAACGTTCCATGATCGGTAATGTGGTATAAATCGCTCGGAGGAATCACAGGAGAAGAGTCCTCTACAGCCACAACAAAGAGCCCGATTCTGTGACCACCTTCGATAACGAAATTTTCTTCGTTGCATTGTTCTGCGAGTAGATAGCTCTTCGTCGCTAGAGAGAGCTTTTGTCCTACAAATTGCTTGAGCTCCGTGAAAAGCAAAAAGTCGTCCTGACGATGAGCGAGTGTGACGTGACCAGGGACCTCTTCTGAAAAAGCTGCTATGTAGGACGAATCGTCAGGTTCCGATTCAAACGAGCGAAGGACTCTGCAAGGTACTGGAGTGGATTTGGAAATCTTGCATGCATTCTCGCTGACCGAATCTCTTGACGAATCGACGATGATAGCACCTGGCAGCGACTGGAAAAAAGATTGGGATTTGAGACTAGGGTAATAAAATACTCTTCGAAACGTCTCGGACCACTCTGGACCCACGAGTTCCGGACGAAAACAGTGATCTGTTCCCTCTCGCTGCAAAATACGCTCTTCATAGAACTCAGGAGACTGCAAGCGGCTCGGAACTGCCAAAGTGAGCTCAAATGCTAGTTTTGTTCTTTTCTGCGTATCATCGATCATCCGCAACATGCTGCGCAAACCAGTGTCATCAGGAATGTTCTTGTCCAAAACGATCCTCGTGCAACCGGATTTCAGAACTTTCGCGAAACTATCCGAGAACTTCACTTTCTTTGCGGTACAGTCGTCCGAAGAGACGATAGTAAAACCGTGATCTCGTCTCAACATCTCCGCATGTGCACTCTTGCCTGCAGCCAAAGGCCAAGCGGGGAAAATAACAAGAGAGACCTGAGTCAACGATGATTTCGGCGGCTGCTGGACTTTCGCAATTCTCACTGCTTCCAAGAGTTCGTCTTTCGTCGGGTTCACAAGCACTTTGTTCCGAGGATCGCGTTTCTCGAAAGAAGGAACCCAAGACGTTATCATGCCATCATACATCTTTTTGTTCAGCAAATCCGCACCCGACGGAGGAAAGACCACTACCACGCTTCCATCAACGGCTTTGTTTCCCAATGGTGTGGACTTTATGCGATTGCTCGAAACGCAAACGCCGTATGCTTCTGTAAATTCGTTGCTCGTAATCGTCACGACTCGGAAATCACAAACGTATAACTTCGAGAAAATCGAAAAGAAGGAACTATCAACAGTTGCAGGATCGATAATCGGAAAACCAAGCAAGTTCCGAATCGGCACAGTCGCCGGGTCGCCTGATTCAAAGAAAGATTCGAAATACTTCAGATAATTTTTCTTCGCTTCGTCTTTGAAATCGTCAGAAAGACAGAGCAGATGAGTGTAGATGGCGCGAAGGAAGGTGTCCACTGACGACCGATGATTAAGAGGAACTGACCAGTTCACCAAGAAATGACGAATCATGCCGTCGATCGCATCTTCTCCATCTTTGAAAAGTCTCGTGAGGTTGTTTCTCACACCGAAAGTTCGAAGGAGATAGGCGAGACATTTGACTTTCACAGTTTCGTGAATGGTAACGGGGGTCAAGTGTGAAATCTCTTCCGGTTCACGAAAATCTTCGCCAAAATCAATCGCCATTCCTCGGAAAAGTTGGAAACCAGAGCCGTGCAGAGGAAAGAACTTAAAGACGTCGTCGTTTGTGATCTCGATGACGACGGACAGACGCGCGCCGTAGACATAGGTTCGCAGAGTGATATGCGGAGCGTACACGAGACGAATTCGTTCGAAAGCGACGGCGTTATATCGAATGAGTAATGACCAAATTTCATCCTGTGAGATATCTCGACGAGAGATAGGTTCGCGAAATCTGATTTCTCTGTAACCTTCGTCAGTAACAGTAGTAGTAGCATCAGTATCAGCATACCCATTGCCATAACCCATCTCACCTCTGTCACCCCTGCTACCACCAACGATAGTCGTAGCGTATGTGTCTCGATCTTCTTGCAAGAATGTAACGCCTCCACAAGGCTGTTGAAGCGCTTGTTCAATGGAATCAGAGAAGAGCATTGCGTTCATAGAATACGCAGTTCGTAAAACATCGTCTTTAAAAGGATCCATGGTCTCATTGTACTTTCTTATTTTCTCTTGGAACTCCGCAAATGATTCTTCGTCGACACTGAGTTGCTGACACACCAGGCCTTCAAGCACTTCTCCTTGTGTGTCGCCATGTGACAGAAATTCTAGTTTGACGCCGCCGTTCTTGCGAGTGAACTCAGATATCACAGAATCGACTTTCGACCATGTGGCTACCCAGCGCCATTCTTCCAACAAACACGAAATTCTTCCAACCGTCTCTGCACTCTTCACAGGAATCCACCATTCTGTGTTCACAGGCAGTCTCCACTCGGTCGCAAACTCAGTGATGTCGATAGGCGAGTAGAATACACGTTTGTCGTGGAAATGGTCCATCTCCGGTACCTCTGCTTCTGATTCTTTCTCTTCTTTCGGTGCACTGATTGCAGTAAGCACAAAATACGCAGCTCGCGGCGCGGCGCCATGTTGACCTAGACGATCTTTCACCACCAATTCGAAGGATAAGCAAAGGATGTTCGCGTACAAAAAGTCGCAGAGCTCAGAGAATTTCACAGCATCATCGGGCCAAACACATTCGTAGTACTTCTTGAACAGAACCATAAAGAGACGCGTGAAATCGTTACAACTCGAGTTCTTGGAATTACACACAGCGACTCCATGTCTCTTCCCCCCGAAGAGGATCAAAGAACCGCTATGCTTCTCGGTCATGCGAATCAAATTTGCATTCACACCCTTCTGCAAATCAGAATTATCAAACTTCGGATAAAAGTTTAACGAGGTCCTGCCTTCAAAATACGTGTACTCCATATATAATAAGAAACAATTCTACTTGAAATTGTGAAGCGGTCTGTGATTCGCGAGAATCATCTCTACATTGTACCGGTGGTATCATATCATTTTTTACTGAAAAATGCAAAAATGGAAAATAGTATATACAGACTGTATTTCATTTGTACATGATTCTAAAGAGGAAGGAGTTTAACCCTTTACCAAAAACATATATGGTTCTGAAAAATCGTCCATCGGGCGTCGTTGTCCATGTCATTTACCCTTTTTTCCCTCCGAGTATTATTTTATAAGACGAGTTGAAAGATAACGCCACCTAGAGGACGAATTTATATGTTTTGCGTGGTTGTGTGTTGAATTCTTTTATGAAATTTTACTTTTCCAGGCTAGTTGTGAGCTAAGTGCGTCGTCGATTCACGAAAGCTGTGAGTCTGTCACAATTTCAACGCCAACATCTGAGATTATAGATAGAACTTTTGAAGAATCTTGTAAAATGGAGGTAGAATGGACTCTTGCTGTTGCTTTACATTCGAGTTTTCCCCCCTAATATATCGCTTCTTCTTTAAAGGAAACCAATGCTACCAGTGCTACCACTGTCACTACGCCACCTTTAAATCCGCTCAAATGTCGCTTCTACCGAAACAGATTTCCCGAAGTGGGTGAACTAGTGATGACAAACGTTAAGAGCATAAGTGAAATCGGCGCTTATGTGACTCTACTTGAGTACGACGATGTCGAAGGATTGATTCTGCTGACCGAATTGTCGAGACGTCGCATACGTTCTATCAACAAGCTGATACGTATAAACACGAATGAGGTGGCGATGGTACTTCGAGTTGATCAAGACAAAGGATTCATCGATTTATCGAAGAGACGCGTAGACCCCGAGGACGTGAAGAGATGCGAAGAGCGTTACAGTAAATCCAAGCAAGTACATGGTCTGCTCAAACATGTAGCGGCTATGTTTAAGAAGAGCTTGGAAGAAATGCACGAAATCGTTGGTTGGCCTCTTTATGAGAAATACGGACACGCTTTTGACGCTTTCAAACTCGCTGTCTCGTAAGAGGATAGATTCTACTTTTCCTCTATCGTTCGTTCTTTTGTTTGATCGATCACTTTTAATACTTGCAGAGAGTCAGAGGAGAATATCTTCGAAGGCATGGACGTTGAACCGAACGTTATTGCCGCTCTGCTTCATCATGTCAAACGCAAATTTGCTACTCAGCCCATCAAGATCAGAGCAGACATAGATGTCACTTGTTTCAGCTACGAGGGAATCGATGCGATTAAAGAGGTTGGTCGCATCTTTCGTTGAAGAGCACGTGATCTCTTTCTTACTCCCTCGGATTTTTTCACTCCTATTCGATCGCCATCAAAGGCATTGCTCGCAGGCGAAAGTTGCGGGACTGAAAATACAATCGTGAAAATCAGACTCATTTCTCCTCCTTCCTATGTCATGACGACGATGACCCTCGATAAAGAGTTTGGTATTGATGTGCTCAACACTGCTATCATTGCGATTAGGGAAACGATTACATCAAAAGGGTGAGTGTGCTTGTATGGAATGTCTCAATTCTATTCAATTCTATTTTGCAAACTCTAATGCTGCTCTGACTTTTTGATCCTTTTTAATTCACAGAGGAACTATGGATGTCAAAGTAGCCCCCATAGCGATCTCACAAAGAGAAGAATCTGAATTTCAGGCGATGCTCGACCGTCTTGCAGCCGAAGCCGAAGAAGTTGATGGCGATGAGCCTGATGAGTACTAGATGGAATCAGAGTATCGTAGAAGTTCGATTTTCCCATTTTATAATATTCTATCTTTTGAGCTAAAAAATCGTTTGATAGACCTTAGAACTCTTTTGTTTGCTTTGTGCTCTTTGGTTTATATAGTTTATAAATGGTAAATATGATAATACTCTACTATCATTATTCACGAACGTAATAATGAAATTAGAAGCTTTGGTATGAACGAATTCAGATCAAAATTATTTGTATCATGGAGGAGTATTGAGCTCTAAATTCGTATTTTGTTAGCTTTTGCGAAATTGTAACACAGAATCGCAAGTAGAAGATAAGCAAATATGCACGCGTTTACGTATTTATAATAAGACAGAAAATAAACCCCGTTGACTTTTGAATCTAACCATATCACCACCGAGTCGAACATATGACTCACCCATACATTATCATTGGGAGACGTTCTGTCTTGATCGAAAGGAATCGGACTAATATTCCACATGGTCTTCTGCATAATTTGTTGATAATAAGCATCAATATGAACTTTTCCTAGATAGTCTTTATAAGTTCGAAGAATTTTTTCCATACCCCTTCTGTGGATGATGTATGAAGAAGCCAAGACGGTTCCAGCTTGTGAAAGATGTTTCCAAGGAGTCACATGAGGTACAAGAAGAGAATGCACGATATCAAACCATGATAATTGGATCATTTCCCAAGAGGCATCTGTTTGCATGAATTTTTGGATTTCGTCGTAATCGAGCGAATTATAGGAATCTGTTTTTTTGATATCGTCTTCAAATACTAAAACTTGGTTACAACCAGCATCATAGGCAGAAGTTATCACTGCGATGTGTGATTTAAAACAACCGATACACCCACCCAAAGGATCCGGTTTCGGTCTGTAGTAATTAATTTCAATCTCGGACTCAGACTCAAACTTTTTCATCTTTGCGTATCTGTCTGGTCGTGTAACCAGATTGATACAGTAAATTTTGTCGACGGAGTTGTATATTTTTTTCATCCTTGATTAGAGTAAGAGGAAATTTCGTGCTTCTGAAAATTTTGTATGACATGACAGTACATCTCAGAGGATCCTCTTTATCATCCGACATGTTAAACGGGTTAGAAGAAGAGTTGGTCTTGGATATGATGTTTTTGCAGTACTGAGGCTCTGATCTTTGCATAATCCTCGCTCGCAAGCAGATTTTTTCGTGAATCCAGGCGATGAATCGTGCAACGAAACGCTTTTCGAGTAAAGAAGCGATCTGACGCAAAAGCAGAAGCAGCTATCTTTTCTGTCTCTGTCGTCACTTCTGCTCCCGTCGCAGAGAAAGATGAAGAGGCCTCGTACTTCTTGTCTGTTTCGTGCTTCTGATTCTGCTTGTGTTTATGTTTACTGAGCAGTTGAAGCAGAAAATCTAATTTCTTGTCAAGTCTCTCAATTACAGAGTAAATCTCGAAAGACTGTAGACTAAAAGGAGTGAGCTCCAAAGGGTTTTGATATATCTTTCCGAAATAGAAGAGATGAGACAAAAAACTCTTCGAGTCCTCCGAGTTCTGGAGCGACATGTAGAAGAGACTGAAAAGAAGTTGCCTGGAGGAAATATCGCTTGAGCTCTTTAAAAGGAGATGCCACGCGTTATCGAAGTATTTTACACGTTCGACAAACGCTTTGATCTTCTTCATACTGTTCTCGTTGATTACATACCAATCAATGACCTCTGCTGATACTGCATTCGCAGAGTTGACTTTCATTCCGACAGCGTTTGCGTTCTGAAATATGATATGAAACAAAGATTCTTCGACTCGGTCTTTGTAGTACAGAACGTAGTCCGAATTCTTCAATCGATCGCATATTTCGTCTGTTTCGCAAAGAGGAAGGAGATGGTAGGTCGTTTTTGCGCGATCCCAGGAATCCAGAGGAATCGACGCTTGCACGTACATCTCTTGTGTTCTCAGCGAAGTATCCTCTTCCTCTCTGCATTTGTGCCACAGGGAATATGCAGTTACCAATTCGTTCTCTAAACCCATCACAGATTGAATCTTCTCAAAGATCGCAGGGTTGATCCAGAAAGTGAGATCGCGACGGAGCCATTGACGCGATAAATCGTAACTGTTTCGCAAAGGCTCTTCCCTCTGTACCGCACTGTGATTCTTGGAAAGGGAAAATACGCCATCCCATACGCCATGCTCGTCTTTCTCCGCGACGATTCCAAGCGAATAATCGATGAGATTCTGAACATCTTCTTGCAAAGAATCCAGTTCGTGTTTCTGCACCGCATCCATTTCTGCATAGAGATCGCGCTTGGCTACGTGCAGGTGGAAGAGCAGATTCAGATAGAATTTGTGTTCGCGCGTGTAAAAATGATTCAGAGTCAGAAGATGTTTCGAGTCTTTCAAAGATTTCAGTTTCCATGTCTCTTCTTCATCACGAAAACATTCGCGATACTCTTGTGGATACTTTTCCTGTAGAAGATCAAGATCTATTTCGTTCGTGATACAATAGTCATCTACGAGTTCGCTATGCACCACGATACTCTGTACTCGCGGGTACATGACACAACGACCTTTTCTGTCAGAGATTCTGCACGTGAAAAGTTCGCGCAGAGGTACGAAGAAGTCGATGTAATATTCATAGCCTCGACTCGTTCGTATTTGCAAGATCTGACACGAATTCTCGGCTTCAAGAAGATGATCGATGATTTTCGCGAGTTCGTCGGCTTGCATGTTTTTTGGAAGCGCTTCTAGATTTGCTTCTTTCTTCGGGTCTTTGAACAAATCCTCGCTCGCGCCGCCAGTCACAGTAGTAACGTTTCCTGCTTTCTTTCTTGACCGAGAATCCGAGCGAGATCCGTAATGAATGCTAAACGTCGCATCCGATAAATCCGATTCCACAATGAGCACCTGTTTCTCAGCGAGCGACGGTCTCGTGAAAACGCCAAAGGTTTGTCTCACGTCGGTTTTCAGGAGCATCTCCGCTACTTCTTTCTTGCAAAAGTAAATATCTTCTGCTGAAACTATGGTGGAAAGATGAGGAGATACGAGTTGAACGACGTTTTGCATTTCTGAGCTCTTCAGTTCAATGGAAGCTTCGTGTTTCCACAAATTGATCCAAGTAGCAAAGAGGTAAGGGTAGAATCCTTTATAGATGACTGCGTTGATGAAATCTGGATACTGTGAACTAAAGATTTGGAATCGCATGATGACGTCGATTTGCTGCTGCTGTTGCAATGAATTGCTATCGCGCGAGAATCGAATGGATCCGCAGAATTTCTGATCATCTTTCTCAAAAGGAACTTGTCGCTTGACAAAGAGATCCATACCCCGGTCAGGTTCGCAGACGACGAAATTATCAATGAGTTTCTCATGGTAGTAAATCTCTCCCTCGAATTCTACGGCGTCTATGGGAATGGATCGCACGAGGGCTGCTTCTTGGATATTGTCGGCAGCATGAGAGGAGAATAGGATCCGGCAGTTCATGGACTCTGATTTTCTCGCAAGTCGAGGAACCCACACATCGCCCATTCGAAGAAACACAGAATCTTCTACGCAAATTTCATGAGATAATTGGATTCCGCGACGAACCCACTCGACTATATTCTCAAAATTTGCAGAATGATGATCGTGCATGAGATTCGCAAGATCGACGCAATCTTCTTTCTTTTCCAGCAGTGGGATTTCCGATTTCAAACCACTCAGAGATAGGATCAGAGTTTTCATGTAAAAATAAACTGTTTCTCGATTCGGAAGCTGGAACTGAATTTCCAAAGGTTTCAGCGCTGAATCATGGGGAAAGATCTCGTCTGAGAAGTTATCTGCGATGATCACAAATATGATTCTAGGAAAACTGCGGAGAAATTGGACGAAACTCTGGAACCAATTCGTGTCTTTCCAAGACGACCACTGCTCAGCGCTGAGTTTATCTACGACGAGAATGATGTTTCTGTATTTCAAGAGCTCGTTCGGTTGACTCAAGAAGACATCGATCATTTCTTGAAACTGGAAACTGAGGAAAAAATGGAACATGAATAGGCTAGAACTGCTTCCTCCTGTCGAGGCTTGCATGAAGCTTCGAATCGCTTGGATCGTAAATGTCTTTCCTGATTTCGGAGGGCCTTTAATGACAATGACTTTCCGTGGCATTGGTTGTATCTGAGGGTACATGACAGGTAGAATAATCGTCTCGGCAAGTTGGATTTGGAATCGTTGCTGAAGAAGCGGATCGTTCCATTCTGGAATTTTGGACTTTTCTTTGTTTTGCATATCGCTGGACTGCATAATATGTTCTTTCCTTCGGCGAAGTCGCAGTCCAGCGATTTTGTCTGTGATTTCGCGATGGATTCGATCGAGTTCCGTGAGCCATTCATCTTTTTTGTTCACAATATCGGCACTTCGAAGTGCTGTTATCTGTTGGATTGCGCTTTCATACAACGATTCTGCCATAGCTGGCTCCATTTCCAGAAGGTTCTTTGCACTATTCACTAAGCTAGTGACGTTTCTCAGAGTTGAAACTTGCATCTTAGAAAAAAATAGGAAATTTTTTCTTTTAAAAGAATATATTAGAGTAAAAATCATTTTTATTTTTATATCCATTGCGCGACATGGCATCGTCTTCGCCACAAATTCAAGTCTTGTTTCCTCTTGGTCATTTTTATGCGTGATTTGATGTCGCTTAGACGTTTTTCATGTCAATAGAGTTATTTCTTCGACGATTTCCATCAAATGCGACGAGAGTCATTACCTTTCAAAGGCAGAGTTTAAGAGATCTTTTAAAAGAGAACGAACGAGACGACGCGAACGATAAGGAAGAAGAAATGGGGGCAAGACATGTTGAAGATTTTGAAGACTCTTGTTCTTTCGATGACCATGGAGACGCTTGTCCTTTCGATGGCCATGGAGACGCTTGTCCTTTCGATGGCCATGGAGACGCTTGTTCTTTCGGTGGTGGTAATGGAAACTCTTGTCATCATGAAGATCAAATTTTGCGACATGCTTCTCCTTCGCCTTCTCATTCTCCTTCGAGACAAGAAATTGGCAGGGATAGCGGAAATTCGAGTACACGAACTGCTGCGCTCTCACCTTCCTTTTCAATAATGACATATGAAGATTTTGAAGCGGTATCTATTGTAATGGTTCTTCCTTATTCACAGCTTGAACATGATGGATTGCATGAAGAACTGAGGGAGAGGATTCTTTTGAGTATTTCAAACATTTTGAAAAATCTCTGTCATCAACGTTTCGACAAGTTTCAAGTAATATCTCTCACGCTGTTACTCATGTGGATCAAGAGGACGCGTAGGAGCGATTCTTGGAAAGCAGTCGCTGAGGTATTGCAAGTGTTCTTGTTTCAGAACGAAGTTTTTGGAATTGAAGGAGAAGGGGAAAACCATGGAGGTGGAAGCCAACTAGAATCTTTAGAGCAACACATGGATTTGCGAAAGTTTACAGTGAGATTAATTTGCAGAATTTTCTTTGCAAAAGAAGACACGGAAGAAGAAGATGAAGACATGCGTAATGAGTACGCTCGCGACCTCTACGCTTCAGCGGCTACTACTCATCAGAAGCTGACAGCTTTTATGTACATACGCAATCATAGTTATATCATGAAACACGTTTTTCGTGAAAGCGATGAAGAGTTCTTGACATTTTTGAAAGAGTTGGCAGATCGATATCCGAGCTTTCAAGGCTTGGACATTTATCGTCGTTTCATAGATACAATAGTAATAGGTAAGATGATACAACAACCGCTCAAACTTAGTGTAATCACTAGGCTAGAAGAAGAGAAAATATGACGTATCTTTCGTAAATCTAAGCATAATCATATACACACATCAGTCACATACGTCGAAATTCTCTAGTTAAGAACCTCCTTCTCGCTCGAACTATGTACCGTTTGATTATTATTTTCTTAAATTTTTTCCAGTATAGAGTTCAAGCTTCACGTGAGTTGATGTTGCTTATTTTCGACATCACAGACGAGCTCATCAAGAGAGGCAACGTCGTTGAACAAGATGTGAAATTTTATCAAGAGAGTATTACTCGTTTTCTCGAAAACCCCTGTGTTTGTCAATTCTTACTAGACTATGCGAAACGAAAAGGACAAGACGAACTAGATGGGACTTCGCAACACATACTTACTGTATTCTTCGACGCTCTTGAGCGCAACAATCCAAATCTTTTGCAGGAAGATCTGAATTCGCTTGAAATTAATCGAACCTTGGACTTCTTCTATGTGAAGGAGAAAATGTTGAAAGTGGGACATTCTGCAAACACTCTGTCTCAAGCGTCTGCTGCATCACCTCCGCTCCCAATCCAATCACTGATCGCTGAACCACCTGTCCAAGAAGACGATAATTCGGACCACAAGAATGTCATTCAAGGCCATGTTACTGTTTTGCTTTGATTGAACTAGATATTCGCTACATAACATGCATAGTAAGAATATTTATCTATTTTCACCGATTCGCTTACGCGCTAAAAATAAAGAGCCATAACCTTTCTAAAACGTACCCATACTCACCTCCTTGTGGATCAACCTTTGTCAAACCATGCATAAGATTCATATAATTAAGGATCGATAAGTTCATGATCTTCTTTTTGCAAACGGAAAATAGAGCAGAGTAAGTAAAAATCAGAGAATTCAGATCAGACGAAGCCGGGATCGGGAACTGACAGAGATCCAGGAACGTTTGCGCGAGAGATTTCGATTCGTCGCTGTGTAGCAATCGGAATCGCCGATTTAGTATATTAATGCCATCGTCTTTGAACAAGGGAGTGCGCATGTTTCCGTCGATATTCATGGTCAAAAACCGAAAACCGTAATTCGTGCTCTGCGTTAGCATCTCCTCAACCTCTCGCGGTGGAATATTCGCACATCGTCTGTAAACGAGTCCCATGGGTTGTACATCCAAATGCTTATCGTAGTTATCCAGGCCAAAAAGGAAAGTTTCATTGTGCTCAAAAGGGTCGCCTTGTGCAAAAATAGTTCGATCGCTTAGCTTGTTGTAGTTATTCAAAATGTGGTACAGATACGAATGACCTTCTCTCCCGATGTTGGGAATTTGCAATATTCGCAAAGAGGCCAAAGTCGAGATATGCTGGCCTTTGTTGTAGACAATCGCGATGTCATTGTAGGCTCGAACCCATTCAAGGTCTTCTTGGAAGCGCGCGATAACCAGTGTTATCTCTCTTGTGCAGAACTTTGAACCTGTGAAACTGAGGACATGTTTACCATCCGCGCGAAGCTTCATCGTGTACCTCGTGAACCGATTTCTCGAAGTGTACAAGTAGACCATGTTGTCGACATTTGGAGCTCCAAGATATTGAGTGAAGTCTCCGCGTCGAAAGACACAGCGAAGGAACAAATCGGATGGATACTCCGAATCTTCTTCCAGAATCCAATGCTGTCTGCCCGAACTATCGTCGTGCGAGTACCAATCGACGATGTTTAAATGAGCATGGCAGCTCATATACATGCCTTTGTATCTAATAGCGACGTAGTTCCTATCTGGGAATTTTTCTATCGTGACATCGTAATCAATATCCGAACGCAATCGCTCGAAATAATTGGAGGCATCAACATATGGTTTATGGATCATCGTGGAAAATGATTCTTAGCTTAAGATACAGTGAATACTTAATTTCTTAAATTGACATTTTTTCATGTATCGAATTTATTAAAAGACTTTTACGACATAAAACATAGTTCATTCTTACTTAAGAAATACTAGAAGAAGAGCATCATCTTACAACATCGTTTAGATAACGAAAAAAGAAGGAGTTATCATAGTAAAGTTGCACGCCTTTGCAGAATCTTCTAATAAGAAATGCTATAGTATCCGTAGCCATGTTGAATTCCGTTCTTGAACATTCCAGCACGTTCCTTGCTACCATCGTCTGATACAAATTTGAAACTTCCAGTGATTGTTCCCGCATCGATGAGTTTGCTGAGGCCAAAGAGTTTACCAGGGACGGAGTCAACCTCGTAATCGATGGTTTTACAAGATTCACGTTTCACGCGGGCAACATTTGAAAGAATACTTCTGATGTGGTAGTCTCTGCATGCACGAAAGTATTCTATCTGCATGTGGATGGTCTCCATCTCCAAAGGAAAATGAGAGCGAAGAAATCTTCTTACAGTGACTTCTGTCATGCACAAAGTATCTCTCGGAAGCACATAGTCTGTAAGGAAGTACGCTTTCTTTCTGCAGCAACCCAAGACAAATTTCTTCCCTTGAAGAGTTGTTAACAAAAACTTTCCCCCGGGAATGTTGAGCGATTCGTATTCCTTGGCTCGAAGCATGATCTTCAAACAAGAGAGATAAGCATCGTCTATCTCCTTCACCATACCCGCAACGAGTAGCGAGTATCTACTGCGTTTGTTGAAAGGATCACAACCATGTAATTCTCTGTCGTTAATGAGAGGGTCTTCTTCTATTTGCTTCAGCATCTCTGGAAAATTGAAAAACGACATGAACAACGCTTTGCAAGTTTCACCTAGCGTCGTCATCTCGATTAACTGTCCAAGAGAATCTTGTAATTATGACAATTTGCATGTTTTGTATATACGCGCCTCAAAAGTCCTTTATTCGTTCGTTTATCTTTCACTCTTATCTTTTACTTATTTTGTTTTGAGCTTCACAAGAATGATTTACAGATGACGTCACATGGTGACCGATTTCATATGCTTCTCCCGGTAAAGGGTTTAAAAAATCTACTCTTTCATCTAGGAAATGATGACTCCATCGACAATAATAGCATATCCTGTTGCTTGGTCACCCTGCACCGTCGAAATACACACCACTGAGGCAGAAGGAGGTATCACTGCAGAGGTATCGTCGTAATTGAGCGTATAACCCTGAGGAGTTGAAGAAATTTCTCTTAATTGTATGATTGCACCAGCGTTCGTTGCAAGTAAGCTGATTGTATTTGCCACGTCTGATGATGTAATAAAATACACTCCTGCTTTGTCCACATTCGCAGGTACTGAAGATGATGCTGCCGAAGCTGTCATTAAATTGTTTGCTGGAAACATGGAAGTCAGAGCTTCTACTTGTAATCGCAGCGTCTCTACTTCACTCTGAAGCGCTAGCGTTCCTGAACTTGTCGGAAAGCTTATCACGCGATTGTTCACCGCAAACTCCCCTGAAACAGAGAGCGCATCAACTGTGGTTGATCCCGTGAGAGTAGCATTTTGAAATGTTACGTCACTATCATTCTTCAGAGCAAGTTTCCCAGCTACAGTTGGAAGAGTAATTGAGCAAGTTTTTGCCATGAAAGTAGCAGTATTAAACTTTACCGATGCACCTACCATAGATTCTGTTCCAAAGTTTGCAGTTCCCGTCGAATTGAAGACTCCGGTGGCAGTTGTTGTGCCGTTTAAAGTTGTGGTCTGAAAGGTCACGTCTGTATCGTTCTTCAGAGCAAGCTGACCTGCAACAGTTGGAAACGTAATTGATTTTTGATTCAGTTGAATACCTGAATCGTTGTTTATCGAAACCGATCCGGATATGGTCACTGCATTTAAATCAGCTGTCGTTGTGGATGCGAATGTACCACTAATGCTGAGATTCGCCGCTGTTGAAAGACCCGTAAGAATCGCTGCATCAATCGTTTTGTTTTTCAAAGTATTTGATGTATTCTCCCCCACCAGCTTATCAAGTGTGTTTCCTGATCCAAGAGATGGAACGGTAGCAAAGCTAGAAGTTCCATCACAAGTGAATGAACCACCTACCCCAGCGATTTTCAAATCACCATTTGAAACCGTCGAACCGGTGAGAATCGCCCCATTCAGCGTCTTCTTTGTGAGCGTGTTTTCTGTATTTGCACCGATGAGAACGTCAGAATCTTTTCCTGCGATTGCAAGAGTTGGTGCGACAGCAAAACTCGAAGTTCCCGTGGAACTGAAAAAATTTTCGACGGTTGTAGTATTCTTCAAGGTTGTATTTTGAAAAGTCACATCTGTATCATTCTTCAGAACCAGCTGACCATTGGAAGTAGGAAGAGAGATGGAACAATTTCTCGCCATGAAGGAGGTGGTGTTGAATTTTACAGATGCCGATGATGCACCACCTTGTGTATCCGTCCCAAAAACCGCAGCTCCTGAAATAGTGAGTCCTGCTGCTTTTGTCTCACCTGTGAGTATTGCTGTATCAAGTGTTTTGTTTATCAACGTATTTGTCGTCTTCTCACCCACAAGCTTATCGATGGAAGATCCAGATCCAAGAACAGGAGCCGATGCAAAAGTCGCCGTTCCAGCACAGGATATTGAGCCAGAGCTTGAGATTTTCAGATCACCACTAGAATTAGTTTCTCCACTGAGAATAGC
>Ga0066180_10000073_pt1 | contig 16663 bp, 15 predicted proteins | sample LauGreSBDMM110SN_4_FD_59338 | JGI IMG/M metagenome (GOLD analysis project Ga0066180, IMG submission 59338) | Freshwater lake microbial communities from Lake Michigan, USA - Su13.BD.MM110.SN (version 2) (version 3) | ecosystem: Environmental > Aquatic > Freshwater > Lake | place: Lake Michigan... | reverse complement strand
TTGTAAATTTTGAAAAAAGTAATCTTTGAAATTGGATACTCTTAAAGAATAATTCTCCGTCAGAATAGTCACTTCTCTTTTCAAATGAGAACGTTACTATTGTTAATCTAATTTTACCCAAAGAAGCTTCATTCAACTTCTGTGCGTATAATTTGTGGCGCTCAAAAGCAGTACTATTTCTAGATATATGTTTCCGAGGATCAATAACGTAGATACATTTATGCATTTTAACGATCCAGCAAGCTAATTGATTCATCCAGACAATCAATTAAATTGTAATTCTCTTGAACAAAGCGCTTTGCTGCTCTACCCAATTTCGTACGAAGATTCTCATCAGAAATTAATCTCTCAACAGACTCTGCAATTTCCTCTAAATTTGTCGATTCAATAACTATTCCGTTTTCATTGTTTCGGACAACCGTTATATTTCCAGGAGCATTTGAGACTACGACTGATAATTCAGCTGCCATGGCTTCGAGGAGAGAAAAAGACAGTCCTTCATATTGAGACAACAGCATATAAACTTTTGATTTAGCCAAATAAGCCAACACCTCAGATGACGAACAATCTCCAAGAAATGTGCTATTAGCAGATACTTGCCGGCTAAGAAGTTCCAGGTTGTTAAATTCGGGACCTGTGCCAATTACCAATAAACTTAATTTGAGTCTTCCGGCGACTCTTATACATTGGTCGACGTTTTTCCACTTTACAAGCCGGCTCACACATACGAGATCGTATTCTTTCACTAATGGTTGATTATTGATTATCTTCACACCGTTGGGAATACATTTAATTGGGGTGCGAATCCCCCAGTTTTGAAAAATGGCCACTAACTCTTGGCTTGGGCAGAAAATTACCGTGAATTGGTTCAAAGCAAAAACATAGAGTTTTTTGAGTACGCGATACCTAAAGCTCATTCTAAAAATCTGAAATTCTGTGATCGACAATTTAGTCGCTCCACTATTCCTGCATTTTTCCCAAATGGGATCCCCAACTAATTTTGCAACAGCTTGCTTTCGGAGAATCAAGGCAGCTAGCCCAGACTCTATATACAATCCATTAGAGAATATTTGCTTACTCTTTGCGGCTTGAATCATTACCATCGTCATGGATTTTGTGAATCGGTAAAATCGATTCGAAGATCTAGTTATGAGAATAAGCGGGTAACTTGGGAAATTCCCATCAAATCTCTTCGGCTTTAAAGTTATAACAACTGGGCGTCTTCCGCGAAATTCCAATTCCTTTGCGAGTTCGGGAATAAATGTAGCCGGGCCTCCAATGTCTGGTGGATATATCCCTGTAGTTATTAGAACACTCACGATGAGGACTCAGTCCATTTTCTTAGCTGCTCGGAAGTTGCTGAATTTAAAGCCCAGCTTATTGTTTTTTTAAGACCAAGTTCAAAGGGGGTATTGGGTTTTGATCCAGCGAGTTGAATTAAATAGTTTGGGTCTGCCATAGTTCTTGCCGCATCTTTGGGATTAGCTGCGCTGCTGGTGTAGTCGAGCTTCTTGCCTAATTCCAGAACACATAATTCTATTAGTTCGGAGATAGAAATTGGATGTCCGCCACCAATATTGACAACGTCTATGTACCCCGGCTTGTTAGACCTAAGTTCCTTTTCTAGAAGAATAATCATCTCAACGCAGTCGTCGACAAAAGTAAAATCTCTTTCTGTTTTACCATCCCCATATAGTTCGAACTGAGAGCCAGCAACAATGTTCGAAATAATTCGGAAATAGGCCATGTCTGGTCGACCCATTGGGCCGTATACTGTGAAGAATCTCATCCCGCGTGCTCTCGTTACTGAATCTCCTATGATTGATTTAGCCAGAATCTCGTTTGCCAGTTTTGTGGCGCCGTAAAAACTATTTGGAAACAAATTCCGCTCTCCTTCAATATAAGGAATTTCTGCAAGGTCCCCATAAACACTTGACGAAGATGCAAATAGAAAATTGGGTACTTTATTAACAACACACGCTTGAAGCACAGAAGTGAAACCTAGGAGATTGCTGTCGACATATTTGTGTATCTGTTCGTTCGGGATGCGCACGCCGGCTTGTGCGGCTAAATGGAAAACCGTTTGAGGGGCAAACTTTTCGATAACACTATTGATGACATCTCGAGAGGTTACGTCAATCTGAATAAAATCAAACTTCGCGAATTTTCTTAAGCTTGCGAGCCTTACTTCCTTCAACTCCACCGAGTAATAACTGGAATGATTATCAATTCCAATTACCTCCCATCCTCCAAGAAGTAACTCTTTCGCGAGCGCAGCACCGATGAATCCACTTGAGCCTGTAACTACGGCACGCATAATTCGAGCCTTTCTATTTCTCTTGGGCTACTAGATCTGTGACTAAAATATGTACTTGTGGCGACTAAACCTACTACCTTGATGATACTCAACTTCGTTATGGATGAGGAACATCCTGTTCTTTCCCACCAAGTGGGGATAGTGAACGCTCTGGGAACCAAATTTGAAAAAGTAGTGGTTGTCACGGGTAGCTGCAACCCGAGAACCTCGGTAGGTTCGAATATTCAGATTTTTAATTCACGTTGGATTGAAGGGCAGAACTCTAGAAATGTGTGGCGGTTTTATCGCCAGTTTCTGATTGCTGTTCGCACTTCTAATCAAATAGGAGTGGTTTTTTCCCATATGTCAGTGGTTCAAAGCATACTTGCGGCACCCATTCTTCTGAGAAAGAGAATTCCTCACATTCTCTGGTATGCACATACGGCTCAAAGTCTCCCTCTGAGGATTGCCCATATTTTAGTCCAACGAATTCTTACTAGCACTCCGGGTTCATGTCCAATTAGTGGAAGTAAAGTCAAAGCCATCGGTCAGGGTATTGACTCAGATTTTTTTCAATCTTCTAGACATGTAACCAGCTCACTACTCCGTGCCGTTCATATCGGTAGAGCTGATAGGTCAAAGCAAATTGATTTGATGGTTGAGCAAATCAAAGAATTGCGCGATGCTAGTAATTTAGATATCTCTCTGGATCTTTTTGGTTCACCATCCAACCAAGTAGAACTACACTGGTTTAATCAGTTCAAGATGAAGATTTTGCCATATACAACTCAAGGTTGGTTGAGAATTCACCCCAGTATAATTCGTAAAGATGTGCCTAGAATTTTGACTTCAATGGACGTCTTCGTGCATGCTTTTCATGGGAGTCTAGATAAGACTTTGATTGAGGCAACCTTGTCCAAGATTCCAGTAGTTACATCAAACCAAGAATTTCTCAAAATTTTTGGATCCTGGGGAGTCGCTAGTGATAATTCTATAGTGTCTCAGTATTCCGTTCTTCTGACCTTACCTACCGAAGAGTTGCAGGATGAAATTGAAAGGCGTTACCAAATCGCGGTCCAGTCACACTCCTTGGCATTCTGGATTGATTCGATTTATAGCGAACTAGTCGATTTCCCTCGTTTTCAAAGGTATTTTAGGTAAGAGGCTGAAAGAATTTGCGCTGTTTTAATAATGTCAAAACTCTCCACTCGTTCCCTCTGTGCGGCTTGGCTAGTTCGATGACCAGCCAGGATTTCGGATATGCCTTGCTGAAGGCCAATCTCATCACCTACCTGGAAATACTTTCCCGTAGGGCCGAGAACTTCAATTGCTGCCGGAATTCTCGAGCTCACTACAGGGACTTCTAAAGACATTGCCTCAAGTAAAACGAGTCCGAAGCCTTCGTATTTACTGGGTAGAACAAATACGTCGAATTGTGACAAAACTTCAAGAGGGTTTGAAGTTTTTCCTTTGAGAAATGCGCTTTCTGATATTTTCTTATGTCGGATTTCATGGGCAAGCGCCTCCCTAAGAGGACCCTCGCCATACAAGTGTAACTCAATTGAATTAGGAGGAAGACTTTTTACCAACTTCTCAAAAGCCCCAACCAAAGTTTGTAGGTCTTTTTCTGGCGATAACCTTGCAAGCGACCCTACAATGAAAGGTCTACTTTTTTTTCTACTTTCTTTTTTCCTCAAAATTTCTTGGGAGTTTCTGATATTTATCCCGTAATGAATGGTAACTATTGGGGTGCTATTCTTGACTTCTCTTGTTTTTCGAAGAAATGTTGCTACGTGTTCGGAAATTGCGATTACTAAGACGGTTTTACGGGTCGCAAACCTTGATAGAAAGACAGATAGCCAAAGATATTTCTCTGGATAAAACTGACTCCCGTAGTGTCTGGTACAAAAAACTTTTTTAATTCCAGCAAGAGATGTCACGATTTCAGCTTGTGGTAAATGAGCATGGACAATTAAATCCTTTTTTGAATACAACTTTCGAATTACCACCGCCTGAACAAAAAAAGGCTTGCTCCATGCAGATAGGTTTACCGTTATCCCGCAACGGGTGAAATCTTCTAAAAGGTCAAGTTGACCTTTTAGGGGTACCACATCAATGATATGGCCCTGTTTTAACTGTTCTATTGCAAGCTGTAAGAGTTGATTTTCTGCTCCACCGCGCATGATTGTGGTGATTATGTGGACGATCTTCATGCTAGTCATAATACTGTTTCTTCTCGAGGAATTACTGTTCTGTGCTTTGCCAGAATGGCTAGCCTCCTATTTATGCAGACATACAGACATCACATCACGCGACGAAAGTCCTTTGAGTCAATAAGGTTTCGTTCGTGCCCCTTATGTTCGCTAACTTTTCTAGAGAGACGGCCCCAACTAATTAGTTCATCTCGAGTGAAAATTGCCTACAATTACGTCATGATAAATCAGGGCTCACGCCATAAGGTTGGTTTGATAATTCAAGGACCTGTTGTGAGTGGGGGAATGACTGGAAAAACTTATGGGGAAGGTCGAACTTATGCTCCTAATTCATCCTTCGTTAAATTTGATTCGTCAGAGTATATTTCGCAGAATTTGGTAAATGCTGAGAAATTTGAATTTATCGTAATCTCGACTTGGAATACTCAAGACCTCTCCAGCGTGGAGATTCCAGAAAAGTTGGCTTCAAAAACGCACGTAGTTTTAAGCGAGGATCCAACACCTAACGCCAAATTTATTCGTGCACCCATTGACGGAATTCCATTCGCCCATCAGTTAAATAAAGTCCGCCAATTCTATTCAATTCTGCAGGGATTGAATCAGCTCAAACTACTAGGGTGCACTCACGCAGTAAAAATCAGAACTGATCAGCTCTTGGATCTGGAAGCTCTTCACGAAGAAATGACTGACTTCGCTGAACATAATCTATCAGGACTGTTAGTCCCAGGATTACGAAGAGAGAGTCCTTTGATAATCAATGATTTTTTTCTTGGTGCAGCTTTGCCGGTTTTTGAAGTGATTTCTCGGTTGATGTGTAATCCAACAATCGAGTTTAATGAGAATGTCCACATAGATTTATTCTACAAAACTATTTGGGCGAATCCTCTCGAATCTGTAAACATTCCTTTTTCCCGCTTCTTTTTAGATAATGGCAAGAACTCAATATCAACAGGTCAATACTTTCAAGAATTTTCCTCAAAACTTTTCCACCCAGCAGCAAGTAAAATTTACAAAACTATCCAATGGAGAGGTGAGCAGATATTGCACATACAGGAAGATCTTGTCTTCAGTGATGATATCAATGCCAACCATTCAGTTTTGATGACAGGTGATTTGATGCTTGAACTCAACTTACCTAGAGCCCTGACTCGATTTATCGGACACCATTCACTTACAAGGTTTATCTGGAGTTACCTTTTTAATGTAATGTTCCTTCAAATTAGACGCATTCGGCAAAAAATATCAACATTTCGGGATATTCACGGCCTGAGATTAGGTCGGAAATGACAAAGGTCGCTCTGCTGGCGTCACAGAATGGGCTAGGGCATTCAAGGAGGTTGTTCCACCTTTTAATTGGACTACAGCATTTCGGTTTTGACTGCACGCTTTTCCTGGGTATGAAACAATTTAGATTACTTACATCGGAGTTTGATTTCAGTATTCTTGGAACCAAAAGTAGGGTTATCCATCCTATGAAATTAGATGGCCCTCATATACCCATTGAAAATTTTGGCATAAGCGAAAAATTTGAAGATTTGGTTGAACGAGAATCAATTGTGATTTCAGATAACATAGTTCTAAATGATTCACATCATTTTCCTTACTATCTGCACGGTCATTTCAATTGGCTTGAATACGAACGAATAGAGCTACTTTCTAAAGGCAGTGAAGAATCGTCAGAATGTAAATTTGGGGAACTCCAGACTTGGTTCGCGCTCAAGGATTTCAAATTACCTAGTGATATTGGTAAATCTATAACCTTAGACCTTCCGTTTATTTGCTATGGTTCGAATTGGCATTCAAAAGCCCAGGTCAACGCTAATTTGGTTTGGGTCTCAAAAGGAATAACGAATGACTTTCATGAGGACAAACTAGACTCGCTGACCAAACTATTTCCAAATGTTGAATTCGTCCTGAGAGAATCATGGAAGTTGAAGAAATCTTCAGTGCTCCCCGCTTTAATATTGGGGCGACCTGGAATGGGAACTATTCGAGATTGCCTGGAAGTTGGAGTGCCCTTTATCCCCTTCGGTTCAGACTTTGACATCGAACTAGAATCAAACAGCAAGAATCTGTTGCGCGTTGGACTAAGAAATGAATGTGGAGGGGTGGTGGAAGAAGTTACGCAGGTTCTAGAGGGATCGGGCATCGAAGAAAGGTATCTGAGTTACTGGGTCAAAAATTCACTTTCTATTGGTGAATATGCGAGTCTAGTTGCTAAGGTAATCGTATGAATTCCTCGCTCGCCCATTTGTGTGTCGACATCAATTCAGGAGTTAAAGAAGTATCGCAAGCTATGTCTTCACGAACTCCGAGTGGAGAAACGTATGGAATCGCATTTGTAACTAATGATTTTGGAAGGATTTGCGGAGTAGTTTCTGACTCAGACCTCAGAAAATATATTGCGCAACATGGGGAACTGCCTTCCAATATACAGAAACTGATTCAACGTGATTTTGTTTCTATTGAGTTAGATTCTGAACTCTCCCATTCTGAATTCGTTAATAGTTTAAGATCTCAGATTGGGAAAACGTTTAAAACTTCAATCTCGCCTATCCGATATATCCCTGTGACCTCTGAGGGAAAATTGCACTCAATAATTGATTTGAGGGCACTCAAATTAGACGGTTTGGATACTCTGGATGAAGTTTTTGTCATCGGGCTTGGTTACGTAGGTATAACGCTTGCTTGCTATTTGTCCTCTAAGGGGAAAAAGGTTTCAGGAATAGATACATCCACTTCGCAAATCAATCGTCTTAAATCTGGAAAAATTGCAATCCATGAGCCGGGTTTAGCTGAGGTTTTGGAATCTGGATTGAGTGAAGGGACGCTTACATTCCGAACCAATTTGAAAGAGCTAGAGACTGGAAAGGGTACGTGCTACTTTTTTATATGCGTCCCCACTCCAGTGGATGACGCAGGAATAGCTAATTTGAGTTTTGTCGAGACTGCGGCAATTGAAGTAGGGCGATATTTGAAAAAAGGAGATGTTGTATTTCTTAGGTCTACCGTCCCAGTCGGAACTACAAGAGCTATCGCAGAAATGCTTGCAAAGCATGCTTCACTTACGCCCGGGATTGACTTTACCTGCTGCTATGCTCCTGAAAGGACTATTGAAGGAAAGGCTTTTGAGGAATTAGGGGGTCTTCCTCAGATAGTTGGAGGTCTTACACCAAATTGTCAAAAACTTGGATCCGCCTTCTTCGAGAGTTTAGGGAATAATGTTGTTCCAGTTAGTTCTACCGAATCCGCGGAAATTGTCAAAATCGCCAGCAACTCCTATAGGGATTATGTATTTGGTTTTTCGAATTCGCTTGCAATCATGGCAACTTCCTGGAATCTTGACGTTAATGAGATTATTAATGCATCAAACTTTGGGTACCCAAGGAACCAAATTCCTCAACCCTCTCCGGGTGTCGGTGGGCCTTGCCTAAGTAAAGATCCTTATTTGATGCAAAATCAGAGTCTCAAAGTTCTAGGTAACATCTATCACTCGCGAAAAATTAACGAGCAAATGCCGGAGATCCTGGCTAGGCGCGCTGTCAAAGCTTGGCAATCATTAGGAAAAGAACCCAAGAATAAGGTATTGCTGGTAGGGATGGCATTCAAAGGAACGCCCCCGACGAATGATTTGAGAAACTCGCCATCTTCTAGCGTTCAAGAATACTTAATGGCGAGTGGAATGATTGTTGACACATGGGATGCTGTGATTTCAGATTCAATTATTCCAAATTCAGATTATGGCATGTATATTATTATGAATAACCACGAATCAAATTCAGCTCTAGTGCTTGAGAGTTTGAAGAGTAATAAACAGGAATTTGTGTGTATCGTTGACCCGTGGCTTCTCTTGAATAAATCTGTTCTGTTTAGTTTGTCCCCAGGGGGAAGATTTATCTATTTGACTTTATCTCAAGAGATTTCTATATGACGACAGTAACAAAACTTGCAATAGTCATACCTGCAAGAGCCGGTTCGGTAGGAATCACTGACAAAAATTTACAACAAGTCGATGGGAAGGAGCTCTTAATTCGTTCTATTGAGCATGGAAAATTTCTCTCAAAACTTCTTGATTGCCAGATTATCGTAAGTTCGGATTCCCAAGATACGTTGGCTTTAGTGAGAAAAAAGTTTGGCCTGAGTCATGAAATCTCAAATCCATATCTGGATTTTCAATTTTATGAAGGCTTAATCTTGCATTATCGACCCGCACCATTAGCCACTTCAGAGTCTCTCATTATGGAAACAATGTACGCAGTTAGGACAGATTTAAAGGGAATTAAGCTTTTTTTTAGCGATTGGTGCCTGTTGCAACCGACCAGCCCGTTTAGATCTAAGAAAGGCATGGTTGAGTTGGCAAAAAAAATAAGTGCTGCGACCAATCAATCAATCATCAGCCTGACACCGGTTATAGGTACGCATCCGGCCCGGATGTACCAAGTGCTGGCAGATGAAGCAATTCCCCTTAGTGGTTATGAGACCCATTACTATAAAAGGCGTCAAGACTTGCCGCCTGTTTTCGTCAGAGACGGCGCTTACTATGTGATGAGTGACCAGTTGGTAAATCAGAAAACTCAGTATTCCGGTAACCCCGACTGCATAATTCAAGGTTACCCATGGAATATCAACATAGATGAGCCTGAGGATTTGGCTTTAGCTAGATTAGTCTCTCGGGAAATGTTCGCGGATGACCCAAACTCATAGGAAAGACATGAGAAAGAAACTAATTGCTGAGTTCTGCCAGAATCATCTAGGTAAACGAGATCTAATTCTGCAAATGATTGCTGCTGCCCATAACGCGGGTGCGACCCATGCAAAAATCCAAGGGATTTACGCAGATGAACTTGTTAAGCGGCAGGAATTTGAATTTGGGTATAAATCGCAAGTTATCGATGAATTCCCGATGGTTCGACCTTTCGATCAAGAGTACAAAAGATTACTTCCGCTTACATTATCAGAAGAGGACGAAGAATGGTTTGTCGAGAGTTGCAAAGGTAATGGAATTACCCCCATGACTACGGTTTTTACTCACCGAGGTGTCCAACGTGCAAGAAATGCTGGGTTTACTTCCATAAAAATTGCAAGCTACGACTGTGCATCGATTCCCTTAATAGCGAGTGTTCTTGAATTTTGCTCTGAGTTAGTGATTTCTACCGGTGCAACCACATGGTCAGAAGTGGTTCAAACCGCAAAATTCTTGAAAGCTCAAGCAAAATTGCATGACATCACATTTTTACACGCGGTTACCGAGTACCCAAATAGCCTTGGAGATACCCGCCTTCTACGCATGCAAGCACTGAGAGCCCTAGGATTCGAAATTGGGTTTTCGGACCACACGTCTCCAGCTGAATCTGGACTGTCTGCATCTGCAATAGCTATTTTATTAGGTGCAACTACTATCGAGCGACACTTCACAATTTTAGGAAGTGAGGAGACTAAGGACGGGCCTGTTTCGGTTAACCCAGAGCAACTTCATCTTCTAAATAGAATGCTGGTCCAGGAAGATACAAATGCACTTTATGCTGCTGCCGGTGACCTCACCGAACTTGGAAACCTTCTTGCCCCTTTGAAGTCTCTGGAACCAAGCCTGTTGGAAATCAGGAATGCCAGATACTACAAAGGAAGGGTTGCTTCTTCTATCAATGGGACGGTCATTAATGCTTGGCAGGAATGGTCAGTGTGATGCAAATAGTCTTAATTGGGAATGCTGTAATTCATGAGAGTGTTGAAATTGCGTTGAAGCAACATTGGAATGTTTTAAAATTTCCGAATCTACAACTTTTCATTAGTAAAATACATATGATTCATGGCCCTTATGCTTTGTGGATTCACTTCGACACAAAGATAGCAGATTCTTCTTTCGAAGGTATCCCTAAACCTCAGTTCTTAATGACTACCACTACTGGAGTAACGCATATTTCAGAGGCTGTGTATGAAGAGTATTCAAATTCCGGAAATTTTATATCCCTCATGGGTGAGGTCGATTTCTTGAAAGAGATTACCTCGACCGCAGAACACGCCTGGGGAATCATGTTGATGCTTACTTCGAGAGTACAAAGGGCTATATCTGATTTCGATTCAGGTTCGTACCAGAGAGTTTTTGATTACAAGCTCAAGCAGTTATCCGAAATGTCAATGGGGATAATTGGGTGTGGACGTCTTGGCTCAATGACATATCGATATGCAAAAGCTTTTGGTTTAAAAGTTAAAATCTTTGATGTTGACTCACATAAGTACTCAACAGGTCTCGTTGATTATTCTGACATTGCCACAAGCCTTGACTCACTCTGTGCAGAATCTGAAATCATCATGCTTCATGCAAGTTCACACGCAAGAGCCGAAGCCATTCTCGACGAGAGTAGGATGTCCTTACTCCCAAGTGGTTCATTCATCGTAAACACATCTAGAGCAAACCTGATAAATGGCCAAAGCTTAATATCTAAACTCAGAGATAAATCTCTTTCCGGTTACGCTGCAGATGTCCATTATGGGGAGGACCTAGAAGGGGATTCAGAAATAGATCTCGAACTCAACGCGCTCAAGAACGGGGACAGGAACGTAATTATGACCCCCCATATCGGTGGTGGTACGACGTCTGCAATTGTAAAATGTGAAAATTTTTTACTTGGGAAGTTGATGCTTTTGAACTCTCGGAACTTGCGAGAATAAGTGAGGCACCAAAAATTACTTCTAGTTTTTGATTCGCTTTTCTCTTTTAGGAGTTACTCTGAATCAAACATCAGGACGCAATTAGAAACTGATTTTGATGTAGTGATTCTATTTGTCGATACCCACACAAATGGAATTTCTGAGGTAGAAATGGAAAACATAGAATTCCTTCATGTCTTTCTTGGCAGACGTAGTCAATCCATAATCAGTTTCTTTTCGACTATTTACTGGAACAGAAAAAAGCAATTTTCGAATAGTTTTAGGGTTAGGCTCCAAAGTCTCTTGACAAAAAGAAGGCTCTTCTTTTCCATACCCAGCCCTCGACTCAAAACATTTCCTTCGATTCCAGTTGTTCTAGCGATTGTGTCAGGTACACTCGGTATACGCTCCTCTAAATATGTGTATCGAGTTATAGGGTCAAGAATTTCAAAGGCCATCAAAAGCGCCCAACCAAACTTGATAATTTATTTGACTCTTGGTGGTGGGGTCGGACTATCAGATCTCTTGAATGTAGTAGCTAAAGTTAATTCTCTTAAAATGCTCGTCATGATGGATAATTGGGACAATATTTACAGTAAGGCCGTCTTTGATTTTTGTCCAGATTTTATTACCGTTTGGAATTTGAGGGCGAAGGAATTTGCATTTAGAGTCCACGATATTCCAATTGATAAAATTGGTGTTCTCCCGTCCGTTCGAATCCAACACTTAATTGAGCAATTCCAAGTTGAGAACTACGCGCCGGTTTCACTGGTATTTGCCGGCGGAAGTATGCAGATTCAATATGACGCTCAGTGGCTGGTGTCCATAAATCGCGAACTTAGTAAACATAATCTTGATCTCAAAATAGAATATTTGCCTCACCCAATAAATTACAAGAACTTAGAGTTAATCTCAGAAATGCTACAAAAAAATAGAGTGAGCATCGTTTGGGATGGTTCTAATTCAGCCGCAGATAAAGTACTTCCTCCATTAGATTTATACCCAAAGCTCTTTAGTCGGGCAGTTTGTGTAATCTCCCCTCTTTCCACAATTTCGCTTGAAGCCGCGTGGTTAGGAATTAACTCTATTGGTATCGACTTTTTTGATGAGTTTGACAATAAACAATCCTCTGCATTTCAAACATTTGAACACTACTGGGATTTGCGAGATTTTAACAATTTTCAGTTAATTCAAAATGAATCGCAGTTAGAAGTCTTGATTAAAGACTTAGCCGACTTGCAAAAATCATCTCCGGGTGCGCAAGTAATTCCTTTGCCGAATTACTATTCAGAGCTACGTGAAATTATTTCCAACTTAGTAACCGATCGGATTACGGATTTCTAGAATAGTTCGACCAGAAACTCTTAATTCATAATCGGCGCTTACAACGAAGGGTGGCCGGTGAGTGATAGTGAGGATTGTTAGTGTTCCGCGGAGCGCGTTAATAATGTCTACAATAGTTTTTTCATTAGCCTCATCTAAAGCGCTTGTTGCTTCATCTAAAATTAGAATTCTTGGATTTGAGTACAATGCTCTTGCGATTCCGATTCTCTGTTGCTGCCCGACAGAAGTCATTGACCCTTGATCACCTAGAACGGTTAAAAGACCATTTGGCAGGGATTTTAGATCAGAAAATAGATTAACCTCTCTGAGTAGATTTTCAATCTTCCTTATTTCCTCCGCCGATTGTGTGTCAGTCAATGAGATATTCTGATAGACAGTTCCGTTGATGAGCTGAACTTTTTGAGGCACAATTGCTATGCGCCCACCAGAATTTCTACATACTTGTACCGACGGTTGATTGCCTATTAAAACTCTTCCCCGAGTCGGGACAACCTCTCCTAGTAGTAGGTCAATAAATGTACTCTTGCCACCTCCTGATTCTCCAGTGATGGCAACATAGTCATTCTCTTCGATTCTAACATCTAGATTCGCGAATATATCTGGACCTTCGTCATCATACCTAAATGTAACCAAGTCAAATTTGATATCAAAAGCTAACTGCTCCGGGTTGAGTAAAGCAGAGACTTTCGGTTTGGATGCAAAATCTACTGCAAGTGGGATTAGGTCTAAAGTTCTAGAGACTGCTTGTTGGACCGCCTTTATGGTAACCACTTCATTTTGAAGTCTCAGGATTGCTGGCACTGCTCTCGTGGCTGCTGCCAAAAAAATGGCGATTCCACCAAATGCGTGCGCCGCGTCACGTAAAAAGAATTGCATGCCGCAAACCAACACGGCGCCTAGAATTATGCTGCCTTCCATAAAATAGCGAGTTTCGACTGGTAAGAAAATAATCCGCGCGTTAACCGAGTTTAACTTCAATTTGCTTTTACTCAGTTCAAAAATATAGTTTGGGATTGCACCCCGCAGATTAAGCTCTCTCTTCAGTCGAAATGCTTCGAAGGTTTTGTCTGCGATTCCTAGTTTAAGATTTGTTGCGGTTCGTCCGGATTCTTGTGCCACCCTCTGTTGTCGCTTTAGAACGAACCATCCAAAAATACTGAAGTAAATTCCTGCAATTAATGTGGTCTTCAAATCTACTACCATCATGAGCCCGAAAATAATTACTAGCATGAAAAAGTCGCTGATCAAATTTGATAAGTTTGCAACCAGCGACAAAAAAGTTCTGTCTACAGCATCGTTTACCACATAATTTAATGTGTTTTTCGACTCTAAATCGATTTTTTTCGCAGAAGTATTTAGCACATAGCCAAAAAGCGTATTGCTAATTCTCGTAGTCTCGCGCGCTAGAACTCGAAGGATTCTTTGAGACGTGACCATAACCAAAATCGTTTTTACCAGCAATATCAGGATAAAAATTACAGATAAAGCAAGTACTTGGCCTTGAAGACTGAATTCATTGATCCGAAGAAGCTTTAACGCAAAATCGACTTTATCACTTTGTATTTTATTTCCAGTACCACTGATACTAACAAGTCCAATAATTCCAATAATTCCAATTGCAAAAATTTCAAAGAGTGTGGATGAAAGCTGAAGTACTTGTAGACTTAGTATTCTTTTTCGGGAACTTGGGTCCATTGAGAGAATAACATTACGTAATTGGTTTGAACTTGCCGAATTCAGCCAAATTTTCATCATTTATTTAAATAAAGTTGGGCACGATTACTTGAATCGACTTTACTAAAGTTCCCAATTTCCTCAATAATCAAGTCATTAGCCGGTTCGGTTCTTTCTCTCGCAATACCTCTCTCTGGGCCACCGTCAATCACAATCATTTTAGCGCGCGCGATTGTTGCTGGCGCGCCGCCAAGGACTTCCGGTTCCGCTCCCTCTGCCTCGATTTTAAGAATTATAGATTTATCTTTTGCCACCTCAGAAAAAAGCTCGTCAACAGTAGTAGTTTGCATAACTATTTCAGTCGCATTTGCGCCAAAAAAAATAGCACTTGTATCTGCGGTGTCTGGTTTTGAATACATACTAATTTGGGTTGACTTGTTCCAAAGTAGTTTATTGATGCAAGTTGCTTTCAAGTGGGCTAAATTCCTTTTCAGACAGATGAATTCTGCAAGCTCTGGCTCAACGGCGATAATTTCTGCTTGATATCTGGAACCTACATATAGTGAGACTTCTCCCACATTTGCTCCACAATCAAGTAAAAAAGGATTTGGGAGGCTAGATAGACATTGAAGATGGTAGATGCTCGCGAGGTTTTCTAGTCGAGCAGTTAGCCCATGAGCATATAACAATACCCTCTCTGGTCTAGTGAAAAACAATCTGAATTCTTCATCTTCGGCAAGGAAGATCTTCTCTGAGCTACTCCATGAAATATGTGTCTTGGTTTTCCTAACTCTATTTTCGAGATTTAGGAGGAAAATTAGCCAAGTAATCGGTAAACGAAGCTCTAGTAATCTTAGTTTTGTTTTCATTGGCGATTCCTTATGAGCTTGATTGACATTCATGATTGTGAAGGAACTTCAACCCGTATTATACGTGGAAAAATCTTTTTGTACCTATTTCAGGGGCTTGAATTTATATCACCATACTTAGGTTTATGGAATAGCCTGACTGTTATCATCTGTCCATGGAGAAAATAGCATCTTTTGAAGAGTTTAAGCTTTTTTTTGACCGGGAAACTCTTAAATTGGAAACCACAGAATCTAAGGCTAAGGCTTATCCTCCAAATTTCAAAGATTTGTATGTACTCTATACAAGAGTGAGGGCTTCAAAATCTTTTGCAGTACTTGAGTTTGGCTCAGGTTGGTCGACTTTAGCCTTTGCATTTGCTTTGAAGGAAAATAAGGCCGAATACGAAAGTTCTCCAAAATCTGAAATCAGGCACCCCAATCTTTTTGAAATAATGACGATTGATTGTTCAGAAGAATTCATGAATCTCGCCCTTTCAAGAATCCCATCCGGTATCGGAATCCCAATTAAATCGGTGGTAACCCAGGCATACATGTCAGAGGTTGAAGGAAGAATTTGCTCGCTGTATGAATGCTTTCCGCCGTTTACCGCTGATTTCATTTACTTAGACGGTCCAGATTGTGGACCAGACCAAGTGTCAGGGAATGTAAACGGTTTCACTCTTAACTTTGGTGATGAGGAAAAGCTCTACGGACTTCCCATGGCAGGAGACTTGCTCAGGGTCGAGAGTTTCCTCTGGCCTGGCACAGAAATTGTCACAGATGGCAGGGGGGCAAATGCGAATTACTTACGTGACAATTTTAAAAGGAATTGGGAATACTCGTACAACTCCGATGTGGATCAACATTTGTTTTATCTAGATGAACCTGGATGGGGTATTTACAGCGCGGCACTCTTAAAATATAAGAATAGGAAACCGCAGTAAAGCTGGACATTATTGAGAATTACAAGTTAAGTTCTACAAAATTTTAGATTTTCTACTCTGCTAAATTGTTTATTGGAAGATATCATCGAGAAGGAAATTTCTAGTAGTTACATAAATATTGGTTGCATTAAATTTGCTTCTGCATACAATTTCTTATCCGCATTCAACCAGATTACGTGTGAATCTGAAGTTTATGTAAGCGATATAGTCCGCATAATGGTGTCAGACGGTCAAATTTTCAAGACTGTTGAAGCTGAATCTTATGAAGATTGGGGCAGCCTTGCGGAATGGCGCAATTACTGTGGCAAATACGGCACCTACTTCGTAGATTTAGATGGCGTTCTGGTGCGCAACGCTAATCCTTTTGGCAAGGATTTGAACTGGGGATCCTTTGAGCTAATTCCGAATAATTCTCATACTTTATTGAGTTTACAGGAATTCGGAAAAATAGTTTTTACAACGTCTCGTTCCTCCTCCTTCAGAAGTTTTGTTGAAGGCAAGTTAATTGAATTGGGGTTTGTAAATTTTGATTTAATTACGGATTTGCCACATGCTCGTAGGTATTTGATAAACGACTTTGCCCCTACTAATCCTTTCCCCTCAGCGGTGGCTATAAATCTCCCAAGAAATAGTCCCGATTTATCCGAGTATTTCGAAAAGTAACTCCAGCCTGGAATTCCTCAATCCAACACCACA
>Ga0066180_10000068_pt1 | contig 16912 bp, 15 predicted proteins | sample LauGreSBDMM110SN_4_FD_59338 | JGI IMG/M metagenome (GOLD analysis project Ga0066180, IMG submission 59338) | Freshwater lake microbial communities from Lake Michigan, USA - Su13.BD.MM110.SN (version 2) (version 3) | ecosystem: Environmental > Aquatic > Freshwater > Lake | place: Lake Michigan... | reverse complement strand
TGGTGACGTCTACGAAGGAGATTTTGTGGATGGCAAACGTACAGGCAGAGGAAAACTCACATTGTCTAACGGTGATGTCTACGAAGGAAATTTTGTTGATGGCAAACATATAGGCAGAGGAAAATACACCTCTTCTCAAATAGTTGAGTCTGCGTCTTCATCAAACCAGACCACCTTTCAGAACGAATGTGTCATATGCATGATGGCCCCTCGAAGTGTTCTCCTTTTGCCATGTAAACATCTTATCCTTTGCGATGGATGCGCAGAAGACGGGACTCTGAAGAATTGCTATTATTGCAAAAGGGATGTCTCAAGCGTCATCAAACACATTTACCTTTGAAAAAATCTAAATTGGATGATTCACTTTATCCAAATGTTTGTTAGAGTTTACAAATTCACTTATATCAAGATAATAAAATCTGCTTTGCTGAAACATCGTTTATTGAATTAAAATCTCATCCAAGACATCTTATTTAACAGAATAGTTTTGGTAGTAGAAGAGAAGATTGATATTATATTCACGTTATAATCAGAACTTTCAATAATAATTTCATTTAATGCTTCTTCATCTAGACTGAGCTTAATACGATTCCACATTCAAATATGAACCAACGCCTCTATCTCATCCGCAACAGCTGCAGCGATGGTTTCTGGTAAATGCATAGGTATATCTCCTGGTTCACTAAGTTCGATTTCATCCATCCTCTCGCCATATTTAAATTCAAAAAATTGTTCAATGACGCGTTGATAGAGCAACCTGTCGGAGAGCTTTTCGTTCTCGTCTTCTGTTTGATTCAAGACGGCCGAGTATTTCTGTTGGTGCCACGACTTATATACTTTGTAGATTCTCCCAATCGTCGTCTTCTTCTTTTTGGGAACAACGAGAGGATGGTCCAACGTTAAATGTATACAGTCCTGGCAGAAGTGCAAAAACTGGCTGTACATGGACGGAATCTGGAGCGATCCGAAGTAGAAATTATTCGCGGAATGACGCAGTGTTTTTAGGACAACTCTCTTCAGATTTTCGTTGGAAACGATATTTGCTGGGAATTTCTCCTTCTCTAGAAACGCACTGAACTCTTGACGGACTTCATTCATATGCACTAGATGAACATCTTCAGAAACGTCTTTCACGTACTTTATCACAAAATATTCAAACAAGGAAGATACATCTGTAGACTGGAACTTGTGCATGCGGAAAACATAGGAGAATTCCCTTGATAGATCTTTCGTGAACATAATTTCTGCGTATTTCTTTGCACAACAGAGAAACGTCGCTGCGTGGTTATCTATCACAGAGATGGCATGTGAAATGCTGGACGATTTGAAACAAATGAAGGCGAGAGAGTGTGGCGGGAAACTCGGTTTATATAGAAATTTCACGTTCGCCCACAAGCGATTGGTTCCCGCGCCGACGTACTGCGAGCAGAGACGATGCAGAAAAACCATCGCCCGTCGCGCAACTTCCTCGTCGCCCATCCAGAGAGTGGTGAATTCGAACGCATTCGTTGAACAGTGTATGATGCATCCCAGAGTGAATAGCAGAAATTTCGCTTCTTCGTACGATTCCACAAGCCCCTCGCAGAACTCGATACATCGCTCAATCCATGTCATGGAAGGAGAGAATTCTAACCAATGTCTACTTTTGATTTTTTGTTTGAGCGTTCTCCACAAAGTGAGGGGTTGCAAGGTTGTAGGAATCTTATCACGCACGGCAAAGAAGATTTCGTCCGATGAAATAATCTGGAAAATTCCGTTTGTGTCGATGGTGTAGAAGGCATTCATGATCTCATTGTAGAAGTACTTGTCGCTAAGATGATCTCTGTAGATATCGCTTGCGTTTCTTTGAATATCTTCTAGCGTTTGCGTCCTTTTGATCGTCGCGGAAAAGAGTTTATCGATGACAGCGACTATTTTCTCTTTGATATCGCTGGCGATCTTCTTCGTATCCTGACCTTCGCGTTGCATCGTGTAAAACCGTTCCGTGATGGACTGTGGTAAAATTTCAAACAGCTGGAAATCAAAAATATTCTCCTCGTTCTTGTCATCTGACGTTGGTTCTATTACAACTACTTCTGCTGCTATTTGTTCATCTTCTCCTCCTATTGTTTCCGGCAAAATCTTCTCTGTTGTCTCCTCCGACGTGTCTTTCGCGTCTCTTGCAACTTCACTTTCAAACATGATATACAGACCTCGCGTAAATGAATCTTCCTGAATCTCTGCTTAGATTAATCTTTTCTTTGATTGAACACATATATCCTTTAAATAGCTACTTGTTTACCCGCTTCTCCGATTCTAAAAGAAGAATACATACTTCAAAATCACTCATGAAATGCTTATGTTTAGTAAAGATAAGATGCATTTTCAAACGGAAATACATCCGATTATTACTATTACTATTACTATTAAATGCGATTTACTACAATGAAATAGCAATAGTACTATCGTACCGATCAAGAATTCTTTTGCACCATTTGTTTGATTTTTTTCTTGTCCTTCGTGCTAAGTTTGGAATTTTTCCATTTCTGCACGATGTGCACAATTTTCTCAAACTCGCCCTGATCTAGCTTCTTCAGTAGTTCTTTGTTTCCCAGCTCAATGACTTCGTGACAAACCAGTGGCAGCACACGGGATAGATATCTGTAATCGACGCCTAACGCTTGGCTCGAGATACACAACGTATTGTATGCATTGCTTTGTGTAGCTGACTTGCTCAACGAGTTTGTGAAGACGATGTCTATGGTTTCGTCTTTCTCTCTCTCTTTCGCTTCAGAAATTTCGTTATTGTCATCTTTGCATTTCTTCACTTTCATTGTTCCAACAGATCCGTTCACAGCATGACTTTTCTTGCTTGTAGTTGTAATCGTGGATGGAATCGCAGACGGAAGAGAAGAAGTGCAGACATTGTCTAACAACTCGTTCTTGTTATTCTGGCGACTGCGACGAACAATCCTCATGTCCTTATCTTCTCGCCTGCTCCGTTTCATAGTGGCGTTGATGTACTGACAATGGACGAGCGATGAAAGAACGTGCAGCTGCGAAAAACGGTCTTTCAGATGCAGATGCCGATTCATGACGTCTCCAAGTGTCAATTGGTAGATGAAAAAGTGGTAATACTCTCTCTTCTGTTTGGGTTTCCATACTTTTCGCTGCATCTGCAAAACGATATTCTCGTGCACCATCATTGGAATCAAGCTGTAATCAAAACAGACCATTTCATGAATCTGGGAGAAAGAGAGATCTTCTCTGTAGATATCGCTCGTTATTTGAAAAAGATTTAGGTTGTGTGTATGTGCTTCGTAATCCACAAGAGAATCGCTTCTCCGAGCATGCATGTCTTCGAGTAAGATGAGACATTTCCTTATATTTCTGTTGCAGAGCTTGACAATTTCGACTAGTTTCTTCGGGTGCACTTCAAACTCTTCCGCATCAGCGATATTCGCTAGCAAACTCACGATATCTTTCTCCGACGGAATTTCTATTTCCAGCTCTTGCAGCAGAGAAGGAGACAGCTTCTTGTCATAGGGTTTGTTGCTAATGCAAACTACGGGGACAGAAACGGATGATTTGCGCATGTATTCAAATACGGTCGCAAACAGTTCGTACAAGCCGCCTTTATCTCCGCAGCTCATCCCATCGATATCGTCCATTAAAATGCCTACTTTCCAGTCCTTCCCATTGCGACAAATCATATCGATCGGATGATTCGATAGAACTTTCTCCATAAGATCCTGGATACGTTTCTTACTTCGAATATCTCCTGCGTTCAGTTCAAAGATCCTGTAGCCAGCGCTTTTTAGAAGCAAACTCGCGAGTGACGATTTCCCAATACCTCCTGCTCCGTAAATGTACATAACTGGGACAGGGGAGGAGGAAGGAGGGGGAGGAAGTGGCAGAGAAGCGTCTCTTGGTTCAGTAGAAATAAGTGATGAAAGCGAGGACGAATTGCAGGAAGATGTCGCAAACTCAGAAATCCATCTTTTCAGAATCTCCACCGTTTGTTTGTTTCCAACGATATTATCAAGTTTCACAGGAGAATATTTTTCATACCAAGCGCTATATCTTTCCATTCGTATTTTCTTCTTCTCCCTGCGGATGTATATTTAGTCAGAGGTGAATATTTTTAAGTATGTTTTCAGAACTCGAAGCGGAAATTCGCTGGAAAATAATTTCTCCGTAAATGAATATAAAAAAAAGAACTTTTTCCTTCCTTGTCGATTTTCCTAGAAATGATCCCTCAACTTCTTCGAACTGGCCTCAACGCTGTCGTTGGCGCATCTTCCAACGAAAATTTCAGAACCGCGACTTCTTCAGAGAGCACGGGTGCATATGCAAGCTCAAGCGAACGTATTGTTTCTGTCATCATTGCTATTATCGTTTTTGTTTTGATTGTCATTCTGATCGCAACCATCGGCAAATATCTCTGGAACGAGATTCTCGCTGGAGCTGACGGGTCCAAGGGTCTCTTCAAGCAAATTCGTCCGGTCAGCGGCGTCGCAGAGATTATAGGCTTGTACATCCTCGTCTCCCTCTTCTTGCACTAATTTCAAAACTTCGTTGACAGATAGTTTACAGTTCACAAGGAAATCCTCGTCGAAGACCGGCGACGCAGCTTCGCTTTCTCTTTGAAACAATCGGTGTTCGAAAGAGGGAAGGGACGCCGAAGCATCGATTTCGATCTTCTCTCGTGTTAGTACGTTGTATAAAATACATTTTGGGTATTTCCCGTGGTTTTTATAGTACAGATAAGCGTACATGGTCAGTTGAATGCTGTGTTCGTCTTTGATTTTATCGACGCATTTGATCTCAAAAATAGTGTTTTCGGAGAAACTGACAATATCGATCGAACCGTGCATTTGTCTGCTTTTATCACCCAACGAAACTTCGTATTCCAGATCGTCGTAAGATGCAAGAAGTTCGTGCAGACTCTCAACACATCTCAAGCAATTCAGTCGATCGAACCAATCAAATCGCTGTATCTGACGTAAGCGATGATTGAATCCAGTCTTCTTGCACATTTCTTCTGTGGTTCTCTTGAGCGATTTCTCAATGAGAACAGAAGAAAGTATTTCTTGAAAGACGGCATGGCCCAACGTCTTCTTCCTTTTTTTCCTGTTTTGAAGGGTGCAGGACGCAGAGGACGTGGAGGAAGGACATTCCAGCAATCTTGCATCTAAAGATCCGCGACATTCCTTGTAGATTTGCGGAAGTGCAGTTCCGACGATTTCGGAAACGCTTTCAAAATATCTTCTTCCGCGAACATGACGCTCTATCTTCACCGGAATTTCGATCTTCTTCTGAGCAGGACTTTGTACTTGCGAGGATATGCAGAAAGTGAGATCGAACACTTTTTCAGAGGAGAAGGATTTGAGAACATCGGTGACTCCAGACGCATACTCTGTTTTCTGTTTTTGCGGCGCTCTTGGTGGAGTTGTGATCCAGGACTCTTTTAAATTCGTTTCACATTGGCTGACCACAAACGCGCGATCCACGAATTCGTGACATTCGTTGTACCCACTGCAGTTTTCAATAACGTAAAGTTTCTTCACGCAACGTGTCAGGCCCGTGTAGCATTCATTGCTGCAGATCAATGAGAGTTCATCGCTTCTTCGGTTAAACCCGAAGAAAAACAGAACAAAACGTCCTAACCCCTTTGCACTATGAATCGTCGAAAAAACAAGTTTATCTTTCTGAAAATCACTGTCTGCGACGACGTCCGTATCTGAAGAAGGGACAAATACTGGATACTGTGGGTACATCTCGATGAATTTATTTACAAGTCTCTGTGCATTTGTGCTTCGAACGATGCTTGATGCGAGAATCATGACGTTTTCAATTCCGTGCTTCTCAACTTCGCTTCTGATCACCGTGGCCAGAACGCCCAGTTCTTCGATTTTCCCGAGATTTGCGCGGTAATAGGCAACATCTTCTGTGTTTGTTAAAATTCCTGGCTCAAGCACTTTCGTTTTCATGCACATATTCACGAAATCGCAGATTTTAGGCGAGCAACGGTAGGATTTGCGCAAAGTGCACTCGACCCATTCTCTTTCTCGTTTCTCTTGATTTGGTATTGCGAGAAATGTTTCAGAGAGGAGAATGTTGCCCAAGGTCAAGTATCTGTAATCAGACCCCTGATACACATAAATACTTTGCCACTTATCACCGAGTAGCAGGAGTTGCGGCGATACTCGTTGGATGATGATTGCCATGAGCACGATCTTGTAAAGTCGCGAAGTCATGTCCTGATTCTCGTCGACCACAAGCAGATCGTACTGCGGAATCTCTATTTTCCTTCTTCCAGACATTGTATTCATATTTCTAAAAAACATGAGAATCTCTTTGTCTGTTTCTGTATTAGGGTCGACGTATCTTCGGAAAAAGGAATGAAACGTATGAATCTCCATGTTGGACAAACCTCTTTCTTCCTGCATTCGTATCATCTCCGCTCTTTCCGTCATATCTGTGCGCAGATCGCGATTGAATGTCAAGACAAGAACTTTCTTCTCGGGAGGTAAATGTTTGCAAACGCCGAAAATTGTCGTCGTCTTCCCTGATCCAGCCACTGCATTTACGACTACATTCTTGTTCTGCAAAATGTTCATGATCACCTGATACTGCTCATCGGAGTACTTCAAATCCTGCTGTTTGTGAATCATCTTTCTTACTCCTTTTTTTTACTTCTTTTACTCTGAATTGTGAAGAGTACGTGATTTCTTTATATTGGCGAATGATCGATTTATCGAATTGCTCTATATAAAACGACCTGTACAAGGAGTAAGAGTAATTTCACGCTTGACACGTAACGCCATGTGTACACCGATGCTTTTCCTTGTAAAGGATTCATATGTTTGAATCGTTACATTTTAACCCCTTTTCCTTTATATGTCATAACTAAAAGATCCTTGAACTACCTGTCTATTTCATACGAGACGCGCAAGATACATTTCTCTGTTCTTGGTAGAGTAGGCGCAATTTTTCAGGAATATCTATTTGATTCTGGAAATAAGATTCAAATAGTGCTTGCATTTTTCGTTATTGTGCAGAGGAATAAGCGTATATAGCAAACTTTTCGTGATGATTTTCAGATTCGCCAGATCTTCAGATGAAAACATTTCAACAAACATGTCTTCAAAAGCAACCAAAAGAGTCTTCTCGTAATTTTCATTCAGAGTCTTGTTCATCAGAATCTTGTCATATCCAACGAGAGACTGGTAAAGTTTTGCCCAATCATACAACCAGTCGCCACAAATGGTTAATTTCTCACCGACTTTTCCGCGCATATCGATGAATTTCAAATTTCCGCCAGAATCCATGAGTATGTTAGTCATCACACAATCTCCATGAATCGTCGTACATTTACCGAGATTCTTGGATTCATACGCTTCAAGCTCGGCGAGAATTAATGTGAATAATTTCTGGTCGGGATCGTATTTCGAGTAATCGAAACTATTGTGTCTCTTACAGAGTTTTGCCGAGTAGTTCGCATAAATATCCACATTCTCGGAATACGTCGCATCAAAGGGACAGCTTTGAATGCGAAGGATGCATTGCATGACTTCAAGCAGTTTTTCAGCGTTCAGGAGACCAGAAAGGTAAATGTTTGTCAGCGTTAGTCCTTTGATCTTCTGAACACTGAACCATTTTTTTGTAGTTGTGAGGGAGCTTTTGTCATAATCAACCATGATAGGAAATAAATCCTTGATTTGCACGGGGATGTTGCCGTAGAAGAAGATTTCGCCTGACAGATCTTCAGAAGATTTGGTGAATAATTCCATGGAATCTTGGCGGAGCGAATTGAAATCTCGAGGCACGACAGTGTCCATGAAGAATCCGAGCTGTTTCTCCATGTTACTGCGACAGTTCAACGCCTTGTCGTCGATGTAAACATCTGCTTCTGGTTTTCCGAAATAAATCTCGTCGAAAGGAACATCGAACTCTTTTAATTTCTGAAGCGTCACGAGACCGATATCCGCCATCACGCTTCCTATATTCGCCGCATGAGTCTTCATTCTTCTCGCAGTATGAATGATGATCGTATGACCAAAAGATTTCAAATGTTTCAAGAACAAAATGTTTTCTTCGATGGGTCTTACCGTTGAATAATCGCCACGCAGAGTGGGGAATGTCACCAACGTGTTATCTAAATCAAAACAGAATCTGCGCTTCTTCTTCAAGAGATAGGAGCAGCTCTTCGGGAAGTTGTTGTAAAACAATTTCACTTGCGTCGGCGTTCCTAGACAGTGGAAATGATCCGAAGAAACAATCTTCGCATTGAATTCGTGCTTCGCATCTAACATGTTTTGGATCACGTTGGAAGTATAGAACTCGCCCTTCTGTAGCCGAAGGTTGTCTATAATATCTTGAGTTTGCAAAAGGAGTTCTTTTGCAGAATGAAAACCATAAGCACCTGTGCATGCCAAGCTAGAGATACGCTCTTTCTCGACAATTCGTTGGATCGATGCTCTGTTCACAGGGGACATGTCAATAAAAGAAAAAGCTTTTGAATCGCTCTTGTCCTCAAAACAGAAGACGGCATTCTCGCCTTTCCACATGTCAATGATGTCCGCTGTGTAGAAATTATCGCAATCTAAACAAAGCACCGGGCTATCGACGACATCTTCGTTTGCAATATCCAGAGCCTTCAGAGAAACATTAAGTGTTTCTGCAGCCCCTCTCGTTTGTTCAATGAGGGGAACGAACCTGAATTTAATGCCCGGGTAATCCTTCTTAAGCTGGTCTTCAAAGAAGTAGCGATCGTATTCGTCATTGTATGCGATACAAACAAAATCAATGGATTTCAGATTTAAATTGTCGAGTAGATAGTAAAGAATTGGATGACCCATAATTTTAATTAGAGCTTTTGGATCCAAGTATCCGTTCATGCGAAACCTTTCTCCTCTTCCTCCAATCGGAATGAGAATGAACATTACCGTAACAATTCTTAATATACCTGGAAAATGCCAGAAATAAAAAATCTCCTGCGGTTAAATTATATTTTTCTTGAGCCAACTTAAAAAACACGTTAGAATAGCTGCAAACGCCGATGCAGAAAAAATATTAAGGAATCCGATTTTTAACATTTGGAGTTTTCATTCATTTTGCACTTTTAAAAAGATAAAAAAAAATAAGATTTGATATATATTTTTTTGTAGATAGGGTATATTTTTCGCATGCTTGTTATCTCTATCAACGTTCACGAGAATGTTCGATTCCTTTTCGAACAAATTGAGAATATTTACGACTTTGTGAAAGAAAAGCACGTGATCGTTCTGAACGTGGACGAGACAATGATGCATCTCCTGAAAAGTAGGAAACTACCCATGAATGTGGTTATTAATCCTGAGATCATCAATAAACAGCGTTTTCACGGGTCTCTGTTTCATGGAATATATTCAAACATGCTATTCGCTTTGCAGAAATACTCTTTCGATTTTTTCATTATTCTTTCTTCGCGAACGCTTTTCTACAACGAACTCACTCTGCAGAGATTATACCTTTTCCAACCGACGCTAACCGATCTTGAGAAATATTTGAAAGACCAGAGGAGCCAAAGGGAGAATCTTGATTCAAAAGATTCTTTGACCTGGTACTGGTCAAGATTCATGAAGACAAAACTCGCAGAAATGTATTTAAGGAGAAATCAGCCTCTTTACGCCACGCCTCATGAAGGACTCGTCTTTCATTACGAAATCTGTCTGAATATGAAAAGCATTCTCGAGAATAGTCCAGATATCCGTGACGAGTTATTTGATTTTGACGACTGTATTGAAGAAATGGCTCTGCAAACTATCGCATGCAACGAACATAATCTTCCCCATGGCTTCTATGGTTTCATATACATAGGTCACGGAGTTCGAACTCATAACACGATGCCTACAAATCTAAAACTTCACACGTACAAAGTCAACAAAGATGACTACATGCGTCTGCGCACGAAACATTCGTTTGAATACGAGTTGTATAAACGTCTCATAAACAGACGTTGAAGAGAGAAGAAGAGAGGTTTTTATAGGGAAGTACAATAATTTCTAATTTGATTATATAAGAATACAGTAAGTAAAAACATTGCTAGACTCGTTTTTGAAGCATCAAGAATTATCGAGAGAAACATGACGCAGAAAACAAGAAGAGCTGATCAGAAGAAGCCATTTACGATGAAGAAAGGGAACGGACAAGGGACTTATGCTTCTGCGAGTATCCCCGAACAACTGGTACAGAAAATAAACGAGTCACGAGGAGTCGAGTTCACGAAGAGCAACTCATCAAATGTCCAATCGTCGTTTCAAAAAGTGCAGATCATGGTCTCTAAAATGCTTCCTTTCGACAAAATCTCTGGAATCATGAACCGTTTTCTACCGAAAGAAGCGCCGAAGACGAAACCAGTCATAGCGATGTATATATCTGTTATTGTCTTCATCATAGCGTACTTATTCGTTCTCAACGATTTCCAGAATTGCAAGGTGGTGAAAGCAGGAAAAGAGGTCATGTACGACGTCGAGTCCTGTAAAACGTATTCCGAATACCAAAAGCAGCCGATACTGAGAGACACAGTCGTAAATTCCTTGTATACGACACATGTCACTTACAACATGTCAACGACTGTCCTTCGGGCCGTTGATTCTATCTTTCCTCAATTCCGAAGAGTGACACCTCTTTTCTACAAATTATTGGGATCGAAATTATTTGATATGTCGTATTCGTTTTTCGAGTTTCAAGTGCAAAGCAACGACACAGGAGAGACCAAAGAGAGTAATAGTTTTAGAAATATTCTGAAGAGGTCGTCAGTCGCTTTAGCAAAAGAGCTCTTTAAGATAGATAGATACAAACCTTTCACTTCATTTAAGAAGTAAAGGAAGGTCTGGAGGTCCTGAGGTTTTCACGATTAACCCTTTCCCTCTGAAATTTATAACGATGATTTAAAGATGACGTCACCGGGTGGTCGTCTTTAAGATGTTTTCCACAGTAAAGGGCTAACTCTCCACATGAAAAGATTGCGGAAGAGGCACAGAGGAGAAATCTACTTTGGAATCATCGAAAGAGACGAATTTGTCCACATCACCAGGCAAATGGGGAGAATCAGTGATCACTGTCCCACAATAAGGTTCCTTCTTCTCTCGATAATTCACGGGCGTATAGAGCTTCCACTTGATGGCATGGGCGAGTAGAAATCGGAAAGACGTCCAAAACTCTTCTGTGTGTCCCTGAGAAATGCAAAGCACATGTGCCAGTTCATGCAGAGCGACGAAGACAATTGTGTTTTTCTGGACAATCTTTTGTTCGTTGTCTCGAAATCGAATACAGAAAACGAGCTTCTCGCCCTTGTTGACGGAATAACTTGTATGGTTTGAGTCATCTGTGGCTTCTTGGATGTTCTCAGGATGGTACCGTTTCTGTAAAAGTTGAACTCGCTTGTCTTGAGGGTATGCAATCACGAGACGCCGAACGAGAGTTGACAGCACGCTGCGAATATACGCAATCATATTCGCCGCTTCTTTTCTGTCTGGAAGGTTTCGAACTAGATATTTCTGTCCGTCGTAACTGGAATGCTCATACACCATATCGAAGGAGTAGTTGAAACTGAAGAAATACCAAATGAGAAAAAGAACCGCAGCTAGTATTAAAATGGCCGAATCCATGTCTCGTGTCTTCGTTTTTGTTTTCTCGTTGTGTAACTTTTTGCCGAAAAAAAGCAGAGGTTATTAGAAAAATGGTTCAGATATAAATTACCACTTAATCAATTTTTCTCATGAATTTTGGATCTTCTCCGGAATCTTAAAACTTTTTCGATGAAGAGGACTTGGTCCATGGATCTGTAAAGCTTTCATATGATCTTGGGTTCCATATCCTTTGTTCTTCTTCCAGAAATATCTTTCAGTCCAAAGGGTCGGAAGTGTACACATGTATTCATCTCGATACGTTTTCGCAAGAATAGACGCTGCGGCGATGTGCAGATATTTGGAATCTCCATGAACGATCTTCGTTGCAGGAATAATGACGCCTCCGTGTAAGATATCCGTTTCCGTTTCCGTATTTCCTTTGCTAGCATCTTGTCTACGAAAAGGTCTCCAGTAATTTCCGTCGACTGCAATCGATTCGATGTCGACTTGAAGGAGAAGATTTTCGATAGCGCGATGCATAGCGTTCATCGTTGCCTGAAGAATATTGACAGAATCTATTTCTTCGACTTCTGCGAACGTCACGGAAAATGCGACGGCATTCGTTTCAATATAGTTCCTTAGCATGAATCTTTTCTTCTCGCCGACTTTCTTTGAATCGCAAATCTTCAAATAAGTAGCGTCAGGAAAAAGGTCGATAGGCGGAAGAACGACAGCGGCTACGTAAACACGACCACAGAGCGACCCCCGGCCTGCCTCGTCGATTCCGCATTCATTTTGACTTGTTATAAAAGGAATAAGCGACATTTATTTTTTAGTGATTCCAGAATGATTTCATGTATGCCTTAACAATTATCTTTCTCCCCCTTTTTTCGGACGTACTTATCATTTTTTTCCCTCACTTCTAGTTAGGTTTTTAGCTGTTCCTGGTCCTGGTCCTGGTCCATGTACTCTGCTGAATCCATTTTCGCAAAGCTGACTCTGCCTTTGATTCTGGTAGACTACCGCGAAAATAGTTGTCCCCACGGCTTTCTTTTACATCGTTGCTTATGATCTTTTCTAAAAGTTCCGCCGCAGCTTCTGATACATGGTAGCATGATAAATCATAGTTGAAGAAAGAATAGTACTGTTCGAAACCTTCGGCAGATTCTGGTTCGTGCGAGCGATAATCGCCGACCTTGTATTCTACATTTGCTAGGCTATCGATGAATTTCACCCAAGGAATGTATCTTCCTTGAAATGCCCACACATCCACTGCATCCGGATTCAATCGTTCGTTTTGATAAAGTTTCGGCTTATCAATTAATCGACAATTCCAGTAGTTCATATACAAATCGTGGAACCATGAAGGATGTAACTTTTGCAGAACATGTATTCTTTCGTGTATTATTATGCGTTTCCTGATATCTCGTTTTTTAGCGACGACATCAGGAGCCAAAGCAGAAGCAAGAGCATCATTCCGAAAGAACGACTCTGGAAGCACAATCGAGTTATGAATAGTAAACGGGAATCCATGTTCAAGCTTTGTATTTACTAGAATAAAAGTCCAGTTATCTAAACAAAAAAAAGGTTTCCAAGACCAATTGCTAGCTACTATTTCATCGATGATTTCACTCAGTTCTCTTTTCTGAGAATCGTTGAATTCAAGAAGATGTCGCTGAAAAGAAGAAATATCGTAAAAGTTGTGGATGTCAGACTGTTTTGCAGAAGCGACTTTTTGAATATAGACAGAATGGAAGGCGACTATGAATTTCTCCGACTCTGTTCGCGAGAGAAATTGTTTCTGCATCTTCAATTCTATGGTTTATGTATTTTGTTTCATATTCTTCTTAGACTCGAAAATTCAACCACTCCTCTCTTCTGTTCTCCATTTCTGCCTCATCACCATCAAGCATTGTATCTGGTATTCCGAATTCTTTGCGGATGGAATCTGTTGTCCGTCCTCGAAGCGTAGCTGCCATGCAAGCGCAACCTAGATCGAGAAGAGGCTGGATATCGAGGTAATTGGCCACGAGAATAAGCTCAATCAACTGCGCCTTGTCTTCTGCCACCGTATTGATGAAAACCACATACCAACCTTGTACCACTGAGGTCAAGCTTGGATCACGCAGAGGTCGTTGGATTTCATGCATCTTATCGGTAACATAGTGTCTCATGAATGCAACAACCAGCTCAAGAGTTTTGCCATTTGCTTTCGGAATAGGAAAGCTTTGCATTTCTCCTCCTCTTTCCTCGTTCGCGTCCTCGTCTTCGTCTTCGTCATCCTCTGAGATCTGGGCTCTCAAGACAAGCGAGAGTTTTGCCGCGTTCTTCGATATTTCAAAGGTCTTTCCGTCATTTGATTCAAGAATCATAATGGGCGACAGATCTTCAAGTTCCCATGTAGAAGGGGTGGTTTGCATAGTTGCTGCTGCCATCGACATTACGTTATCTCTCTTTACACTTAGTAGAATGTGGAATGATCAGGTCAGGCAATTATTTGTTTAAAGTCTAGTCATATCATTTTTTTCCGCCACTGTAAATTACTCTTATTCTCTTTCTAGGTAGTTTAGTTACATTTCATACTTTTATGATCTCTTGCCATAATTTCAAGATTTTGGCACAAAGCTTCACTTGCAAAGAGAAAGATGCAGACTGGAAGGGCTATCTCCAAAGAAGTGCTGAATTCATGGAGGAAACAAGATAAACCTAGATTTAGAGCGACGACTGCTCGACAAGATCAGGCAAAAATAGTTGAGAAACGCGCACATCGCAACCTCAAGAGGAAACACGAAACTGTCTACAACTCTTGCCTTCGGATTGCAGAGAAAGATTCTGATATTCTCATCATAAGCGTTCCAAGACCAACCTCCGTTATTGGAGCTGAAAGTGATCGTGATCACGATGATGATCGTGATCACGATGATGATCGTAGTAAAGAAGAAGAACCTGCTCCTTCTGTCTTCGCATCAAGAATCTCTGCTGAAGTACAAAAGGTACGAGAGGTACGAGAGGCACAAGCAACAGAAGAAGCAGCAGTAGCAGAGCATTGTGTTTGCAGCGGCTGTCTACGCTCGTTTCAAAGTGTTTTAAAATTCCAAGATCACAGGTGTCAGAAACTTTGGACCTGTCCTATTTGCTCGAAAACCATCCTTAACTCTTCGAAACGGCAGCATATGGATGTGCACACTGGAACGAGAAACTACCATTGCCATTTGTGTGATAAATCCTACCACCAATCTGGTCATCTAGATATTCATTACACAGATGTGCATTCTTCTGTTCGTGCGTTTTCCTGTCCAGTCGAAGCATGCGGCAAAACTTTTAAACATGGATACTCCTTGAATGATCACATGAAAATGCATGCCGAGAAGAGACCCTTCCAATGCACCGTCGAAGGATGCAACAAGACGTTTCTACAGAAGAATGCACTCGCCATTCACAATAAACGCGAACATCTGAAGACGCTTGTGGCATGTCCCGAGTGTAACGAGCAGAATTTGTTTGTCTCGAAACACTTTCTTGGCTACCATCAAGTGAAAGAGCATCCTTCTAAAAAAGATTTTGATGATTTGGCCGAGTATTATGAAAATCATGGAGAATGGCCTTCAAAGAATAGATTGCAGGAGAAGATACCTCGCAATCGTCTTTTACGAGTCATGCTCGAAAAACTCGCGAAGAGGAACAAGTGGAACTCTCTAGACGAATTTTTGAAGTTCTATAAGGAGTAAAATCCGATTTTTGTTTCCACCAAATATTCTTTATTTTAGATGTATCGTCGTTCTTTTCTTTTCGACCCCCTTGATAATCTAAATATAAAATTTGCAGCTATTTAGAAAAGAGAAGTAGTGACTCATACGATTAAAACGATGAAATTTGAAGATATGTACAAAGAGTACGATGACAAAAATATGGAACGAGAAGTTACTGACGACATAGTGAATCTGTACGACTCGTACGAGGTGAAGAACTGGTTTGAAATATTGTATATTCAAGAAGTCGCGATGAATTCCAGTGTGATCTGCAAACGCCTATTCTCTGTGAGTTTCTTTCGCGCGAATGTTGACTGTCAGGGTCCAGAGAAGAGAGTGGATCCTTCGTGTTTCACAGCATGGGAAGAGAAGTACTGGAGAGGATTGACTCGATTAGCCCAGAGTCTGACAGAATCGGATATCTTGCGAGTCTATGTGTCTCAAGAGCTTCATCAAGAAGGATATTCTGCCAAGCTTTGTCAGATTCGCAAGAGATCTTTGCAAATATTCGTCATGCAATCGAACTCTATTGGTGCGCAACCTGGAATGTTGTGGCGTTTCTTACCATTTTTTGACGAGTCTATTTCATGTACAGTGATTGTCGTCGATATTGATGAAGATATATCTCTTCAGCGGTTCGCCATGATCAAGAAATTTGAAGCGTCCGGAAAGAATTTCGGCAGGTTTGTCAATTATGGCGGGGTCGACGGCGATTTCCGCATATGCAGAGAGTCAAACGCGAAGAATTACGCTGCAGTTTTAGGCAGTTTGGTCATGTGTCGACCGTCTCGTTCACAATTGAGCTTATCTTTACTCAACAGGTTCATCTTGACATTCATGAAACGAAGTCTAGAGTATGAACCAACGTGTTCTGTTCCATTATCGAAGGAAATGAGTGAGTACAATCTCCCGATACACCAACATACTTACGGATGGGGAGCTCATTGGACGATGTATGGATTCGACGAGCGTTTCCTCAAACACGTGCTTCTTTACCATTTCGCGCGCAACGGATCGCTGCTATCTTTCGTAAACCGGAATGCCCTCACTCGGAAGGAAATTCTTGCGGATTTAGAGTTTACAAGATCTTTCCCAGATAATACCACACTTTTCTTTGTTTGACCTTTTAACAAGAAACACAAAGACGCCCAAAAATACAAACAAGCAAACTTAAACCTTAAGTAATTATTCTTCTGACGAGTATATGACGTTTTTCTCGATAGATCATCCATCCGTTCTTGACAATCAATGATATTGTTTTTGCTCACGGTCGAGAGAAGAGATTACATGGTTTTGAAAACTTTGACGTAAATGACGTAGTATGAGCGAAAGTCGATCTGAAGACGGATTGATTCCGTAACAGATACAGAGACGATTGTTACTACGGTACGTTGCTGCCTCTTACAGTACTTAAACATATATGTCTTTTTTAGATTTAAACTTAGATACGAAGAACTTTGATAGTAAAAAATGTGTACTAAAGGAGGATGCAAGGTTCGCCCGTCGTTTAACATCGAAGGTGAGACGAAAGCGCTTTACTGCTCCAAACACAAAATTGATGGAATG
>Ga0066180_10000061_pt1 | contig 17247 bp, 14 predicted proteins | sample LauGreSBDMM110SN_4_FD_59338 | JGI IMG/M metagenome (GOLD analysis project Ga0066180, IMG submission 59338) | Freshwater lake microbial communities from Lake Michigan, USA - Su13.BD.MM110.SN (version 2) (version 3) | ecosystem: Environmental > Aquatic > Freshwater > Lake | place: Lake Michigan... | reverse complement strand
TTTTTGGTTAGTGCCTTAGGCTTTGTTCTTTTTGTTTGTTTTAAAAATTTTATTTTTTCTGATGGATTCCCCTTGATAAGTTTCTTATCAGCCATGAATTGGAAGAATTTCTTTAAACTCTGAATATTTCTATTGATTGAAGAGGCCTTTTTTCGTTGATTATGAATTAAATAATCCTTGTAAGTGTTTAAATGATAATGGGTTATTTTATCGATATTTTCTAAAAATCCTATTTCTTGATACCATTTATAAAAGATTTTGATATCTGAAACATAGTTTTTGATGGTATTATCACTGGTATCGTCAGTGACCATCTTTTCCTTAAAATCATTTAATAATTTAGCTAACATAATCAGTTTATATTATACGAACAATAGGATATTGTGTTAGCATATAGTTTTAGTTCGTATAATACAAGTAAATTATTAAATATGGTACATATAAGACATATTATATGCACTAATTATACGAATTATAAAATGGTTTTTGACGATTTTATGATATTAAACATTAATTAAATAATGTTAATATTATAAAAATCGAGAATATTGAGATCTAAATCATAGCGTATTAAAGGCATTCAATAGATTGTTCGTTGGAAATTTTAGCACCTATGTTGCTGAATAGGCCTACAATATATCGTGAGCTTGAATATACAAAATAAGTAATTTGAGTTCAATACTTTAATTATTTTATATTTACTGAACTCGTCTTTGAAAAATGACAACTGGAAGGAATAGAAACTTCTGAACAAAAAGATAAGCTATTTTTTAGCAATTTCATCGCATTCTCTGTGTCCCTTCAGTAAAAATGCATAACTAGGACAAAATATTAAAATATTATGCACTTTTAAAATATATAGGTGCATTAATATGAGTTCAACTACAGCTACACTAGAGGAAGTTGCTAACCAGTAATAAACGACTAAGAGAAGTTTTGCTAAATTCCTATTGGTAAATATGTACCTTTATGAGATTTAACCCAAAATTCTAGTTTTTACGTTGGACTAAAAATGATCTAAAACCTTTATTTTAAAAGGCTTATAGAGTATTGCGGTTTATCGGCAGGGATTTGTGCTTTGAACCCCGTTATGTGTTTTTTTCCCATTTTTTTAGAAAAAACTTCTTTTCTTCTTCACTATAGAAATGATCCATAAAGCGATTACCTTTATAGTATAATGAAATCACTTCTTGAGGAATTTTTACAGATTTCTGTATGCTTTTATATAAATCTTTATATCCTTTTTTACTAGCTTCATTTGTATTTATTAGTTTAAAATTTGGCGTGTCAGAAAATTTTCCAATAACCTGTTCTAAATCACTTAGTTTTTCCAATTTAAGCACCAATACCTCAATATTGTCTTGTTTTATAAAGGAGTAACCTTTCTCTTTATCAAAGGGATGATCATATACGTCAATTCCAAATACTTCCTTTAATTCTTTATTAAACCACTCAAATTGATACCCATATTTACATTTTCCGTTTTGTGTGGCCCGTTTTCTGATGCCTTCGGTGCATGCTTCCAATAGTGAATCATCAGATGTTAGATACCCATTTTTAACCAGTTCATTCATATGATATAAAAATTGTGAATAATCTCTGCTTATAGGTTCCCTAACCAACGTAATTATTTTTATTTTTTTTGCTTGTTTTATTTTATTATTGCAATATTCTGAACATTTTCGAATTGTTTCCAGTTCTGTGACTTTCGGTTTCCATGTTAACTCTGGTATTAAATCAAATATGAAATAATCTGTAGCGTAGTGAAAGTGAGTAGCATTAACACCTATTGTAAAAAAGCTATTGCAAACAGACGAAGAACCTACTTTGCCAGGTTGGTATACCAATATATCGTTTTCACAGTAATGTTCAGGACACCACCAATTTAAATATAGATTACGTTTTTTATCATTCGGCAACGTTTCCTTATAGAGTTTTATAGTGCGATACCATTCGTCAATTCTAGAATCATTTATATTTTGCATTATAAACTTATCTAATTCTGAAAGAGTATATACACAATTAGCAGCAATATCTAGACACTGTAAATTGTTCATTATTTCTTGATGATTGTTTGATAAGCCTGTAACAATTACAATAAACGATTCACGTGTACACATTTCTTGTAATTTTTCTGGTGATATGATTGGTAAGCCACACATATATCCTGTTTTGTAAGTGTCACAAAAACAAATAATACTTACATTTTTGAAATAATTATTTAATATTTTATAAGTTTCTACCCCTGTTATTCCTGCACCATAAAGAATAATTTTATTTTCGAATATACTTTTAAAAGTTTTTTGAAAATCTCGGTTGTTAACCATATTTTTTTATTCTCTTCAACAGTTTTATAATTTTTTTTATAGCTGCGTATTCGTTTTTCATGTGTACTGTTTCCGCTGTCGTCGTTCTTTCAAAAAATTTTCTATCAGGGATGCCATAACTATCGAATCATCTTGAGAAAGCTTATAATTTCTAATAAATGACTGCTTTATGTTACGTATAAAATCTGCTATTTCAATGCGTATACCATAACTAGGAAATGGCACCGAAAAAAACTCATTATTTTCTGAATTTTCATAACAAACTTCAAAGCCTTTCATAAGCCACCATGGCGATTTTACAATTATGTATCCATTTGTGCCTGAAATTATTAACTGTCCTTCACTTTTGATACCAATTCCTGTCTTTGCAGTAGCCAAAGCTTCATTATAACTAAAATATGCCTTTGTATAAATATCCACATCGTTTTTACCTTTGAAAAACTCAAAATTTACTTCCTTGTAATCTGCACCCAAAAGTTTAATTATAGGTAACAATGAATAACTTGCTAGCTCTGTAAAACTTCCACCTACTGTATAATCATATTCTCTTGCTTCAGGGGTAGGGTAAATAAGTTTAGTACACGAAACTTCTACATCGTAAATTCTACCGATACGCCCACTTTTTGCAATTGCTAAAAGATTTAAGAATCCTGGCATATATGCAGTACTCATGACTTCCATAAGAATTAGACCTGTTTCCTGGGAAAGTTTGAATAGTTCATGCGCTTCATTTTTGCACAATACCATAGGTTTTTCACACAAAACATGTTTGCCAGCCATTAGTGCACGCCGGCAATAATCATAATGGGTCTCGTGAGGCGATGCAATATATACAGCATCGATATTGGATAAAAAATTTTCGTAGTCGTCCAAAGCTTTATCAATTTCAAAACGTTGAGCGAATCCATTAGCGCTGGATATACGGGGGTTGTAAATAGCAACAACAGTTATCCCACTAACATACTTCAACTCCTGTACAGTGTATTCAGCTATTCTGCCTGTACCTACCATACCTAATTTGACTACACCATTGCGCTTTGATCTAATATCTGTGCTAGAAATATTTTTTGTTCTATCTAGATATACTACTTCGCAATATTCTTCCAAATAATCAAATTTTCCACGCCAATCAGAGCCTAATACAAATACATCTACCTTAAACTTTTGGATATCTTCAATCTTTTGTCCTTCATGATCTTCTACGATAATTTCATCAGCAAACCCACTGTTGCGTACATTGTCAATACGTTGCATAAGGGAATCCATCACATTCATCTTACCGCGCTGGATGTCATACTGTTCTGTTGTTATTCCTACAATAAGATAGTCTCCAAGATTTTTTGCACGTTCCAGAATTCTGCGGTGACCTTCATGAAAAAGATCAAAAGTTCCGTATGTTATTACTTTTTTCATAAGATTTAACATATTCTCCGTTTTTGGATGGTCTCCTAGTAGAGCATTATTATTCCTAAAGCTAACAGTATTATAAAGACAAATTTTCTGATTTTTATTTCAGAGATAGATTTAGTTAGCCAATTATGCACTTTATTACCAATTAGCCAACCAAAGGTCATAAATGGAATACTTAGAACTACCAGTTTAAATGAACTGCCTGTTAATATACCATTAGCGTTCATACTAACAAGAATTCCGATATTATTAGCAGAAAAAAAGGCACAAAGTGTCCCACGAAATACAGGTGGCGATAAATTTCGCCATACACCATATAGCACTATAGGCGGACCACTGGCAGTTAAAGCTGCCCCAAAAATACCAGCAAAAAAACCACATGGATATATTATCCATTCTTTTGCAGGAAAGCTATTAAATTTTAGGGACTTTTTTGTGAAAAGGTTTAATAGTGAATAGATTACCAAAAATATACCAAGACCTTTTTTCAGCAAGTGCTCAGGGGTACTTGCAAGTGCATAAATACCGAATGGAATCCCAATAAAAGAAGAAATTATAAGCTTGATTATTGATTTCCAATCAATTATTCTTCTATGAATCCAGGTGCCATAAAATGCTGATATTGTGCTTACAATAATACTAATCGGAGCGGCAATTTTTACTGGAATTATTAGAGTAAGGAGAGGCATGCTAAAAATTGCCCCCCCGAAACCGGTGACAATCGAAATAAAACACGGAATGAATGTTAAAATAGTTACCATTAGAATTGCTTCGGCTGAAAGTAGCGAAATTCCATCTGGCATGTAAATATTTACTAGATTTAAGTAATTTAGCATCTCGATCAACTTAGATTCATGATATATCTATAATCACTTGTACTTATTGAAGAAAAAATTTAGTTAGAGTGGCTTCCATAACTCGAGTTATGTTATGATATTATATCAATGCGGCAAAGTGATAAATGATAACAGCGTCTATTTTTTGATCATTGTTCTAAATTACCCAGTTGTCTTGAAAAGCCTGGATAAAATTCTCCAGATAATCTTTATGTAAACTATTTATCCCTCCTGCACCTGCCCTACCACCGCCAGAAGGATACAGACGACAAAGGTCACCTGCACCTGTTGGCTGATTTAAAGGTGCTCTAACCGAAACAAGATAATTCTCCTCACCTATATCCACTAAAATAGCAAGAGGTTTAGTCTTATCCTGTTTTATCAGGTAGTTGCCTAGCATCCCATACACTCTCTTAGCCCAGGGTAGATTAGGTAAAAAAATCATATTATCTTTTTTACAATGAGTCAAGGCTAATTCTAAATCTTCGGTAGAAGATTTTTTTAAATAAATTACTATGTCTGTTTCTTTATAAAAAGAGACAGGATCTTGAAACTGTTTTGCCTGACGGAGAATTTCGTTAGGAGCTAGTATTAAATCGTTTAAGTTTTCACCATATGAATTATAATTTATCAATTTTCCTACCTCTGTAAGAATTAATATTTCTTCTGCTGATAAATCAAGACTTTGACAATAATGTAAAGCAGTATTATCTATATTGTCACCAAATAACCCTATGATAGCCCACTTTAATAGGGCTGGGTTATTCAAAAAATTATATACTATCAAAGAAGTATTAGTATTAGGAGAAGTATCTAATTTAGGGAAAAAATTTGTATACTCAGAAAACTCACTTTCTTCACCCTTACCGTGGTGATCAAACCAAGTAATTTCACAACCATTATCTAGAACTTTCTTTACGTTATCCATGTTTTTAGCTAATTCTATATCAAAAACCAGGAAATTTTTATTATACAAATTCTTACCATGGCGTAACAAAGCCTGATCTCTTTTATGACCAGTAAAAAAAGAATCAATAATAAAACCGCTTTGAATAAATTGTAATGCTGAACAGATACCATCAGCATCGCCATTAAAAAAATAGTAATAATTTTTTTGTTGATTCATAGATGATTTATTTTTAAATGCTTAGATATAATCTCAACTTCACAGGCTTTTTGACTATGGTTTTTATTTTCATTCTTACTTATAAAACCTTTATTTTTTAAATAGTCTAAGATAAGATTTATGTTATGATCGATATCTACATCTTCGGTAGAAATTATTAACTCAGAATCTGTAGGAACTTCATAAGGATCACTAATACCAGTGAATTCTTGAATTAACCCAAGTCGGGCTTTTGCGTATAGTCCTTTATGATCTTTCCGTTCACAAACTTCTAAAGATGTACTGACATAAATTTCAATAAAATTTCCTACAGCAGAAACCATCTCACGTACCTTTTGACGGGTTGTCAAGTATGGTGCAATAGATGCACAAATAGCAATACCCCTATGTTTTGTAATCTCACTGGCTATGTAGCCGATACGTAGAATATTAATATTCCGATGCTCTTTGGAAAAACCCAGTTCACTTGATAAGTTTTGCCTGACTAAATCTCCATCCAATAAAGTAACTGATCTTCCGCCGATTTCCATTAACTTATGTAGTAAGGCATTAGCTAAGGTAGATTTACCAGCACCGGATAACCCGGTAAAAAATATAGTCAGCCCCTGCTGATCTTTAGCAGGGTATGTTTTATATAATTCGGCTATAACGTCAGGAAATGAGAACCATTCTGGTATTTCCTGACCTTCTTGTAGTTTCTTCCTAAGTTCGGTACCGGAGATATTTAAAATATCTTGTTTGTCCTCTATCTGGTCAATAGGGTAATACTGAGCTTTAGAGCGAACATATACCATTTCCTGGAAAGGTATCATGATAATACCTAGTTTATCCTGATTTTGCTGCACTAATTCCTGAGCTGCGTATTGATCATAAAAATCTTGTCCTTGTGCATTCCTACCGGGGCCAGCGTGATCACGTCCGACAATAAAATGCGTACAACCGTAATTCTTCCTGATAATAGCATGCCACAGGGCTTCTTTTGGTCCACCCATTCTCATCGCTAAAGGCAATAAGCTTAAATAAGTACTTTTTGATGGGTAACGGGTAAGTAGTTTCTCATAACAACGAACCCTTGTATAATGATCAATATCACCGAGTTTAGTCATACCCACCGATGGATGAATAAGTAAATTAACTTCGTAATTTTTTGCTGCTCTTAGCGTCAATTCGTAATGGGCACGATGCATAGGATTACGTGTTTGAAAAGCAACTATCTGTGACCAGCCAAGTCTAGCAAATAACGAACGCAGTTTACCTGGAGTATGGCGCAGGTGACTGAAATCATGATGACGTGGGGCCACTAAACCCGATACTTCTCCTCCCAGATAAACTTCTTCTGTACGATTCAGTAAATAATCAACTCCGGGATGTTTTTCATCAACTGTGCCAAATATTTTAAATGCCTCAGCTGATTTATCTGGTATCCATAGATCATTAATCTTTAGTATGGCTAAGGGTATCCCCTCAGAATCTCTTAAGGCAATCTCGTTACCTACCTTGAGTTTATTGGCAAATGATCTGGTAACATCCAACATAACAGGCATAGGCCATAACGTTCCATTAGCTAGGCACATACTGTTTAATGTAGCTTCATAATCAGCAAAATTCATAAATCCTTTAAGAGGAGAGAAGCCACCATTTAGTAACAATTCCAAATCACATAATTGACGTTGGGTCAGGGTATGTGAAGGCAGAGCAGTAAGTTTAGGTTGGTAAGCAATACGTTCAATATCTGAAAGATAACGCTCACATAAAATACCTCCATGAGGTGTTATTAGACCTGCAGTTAAATTAATTATTTCATTTTTTAACATCGGTACTTAGTCTTTAATGATTAATGAATAAACATATAGTAGCAAATAAACTACCTGATTTATGTTACAATTTTCTGTGTTTTATTATAAAATACTAAGGAACTCTTTAATTCACAATATGTATAAATATTAATGTATCTTTAAAAAAAATCACATTTTCTCTACCTATGGATTCTTTACCCTGTGTAAATTTAGAGGAATGGATTTATGTTCATGAACAGGTTCATGCTTAGGTTTACCCCAATTAATTTTATTCCAGGCACGTTCATGAATATAATAAAGAAAAATTTTAGTAACTATCTCGGTAAGACTGATGGTAGAGGCGTATATTAACTTTTCCGTAATTATAAATGATATAACAAAAGTATCAATAGTACCTGTAATACGCCATGATATAGCTTTAGCAATGCTACGTTTTTTGTTTTCTTTCATATACTTAATTAGCAAAATTACATGTAATCTTATACAACTATAAAGTGAGAATTTTAAAAGTAAATATATTTAACGCCAGTAACTGGCGTTACCCAATAACTGAGTCCAGCTGGACTCATCTTAAAGAAACAACTCCACTCCGTAAGCTTTCCTTAGAATACACAAAATTGATTTTCGTAAAGCTTAATATCGTTTTGGTTATCACATTCAAGCCACAATTCATCAGTAGGGATAGTATTTACTTTGTATCCTAGAGTCAACATGTGTTGTAAGAGTGTTGTCATGTCTAAATGCTTCAGAAATTTTGGTATGATTTGTTTTACAGTATTTTCTACGTTTTGCCAGCCAGTTGGTGTAAAGCGTAATAGCCCCATATATTGTCCATGTACATCCCTTTTTACATTAGTTTTTTTTCCGATTTCAATTAATTTTTCGTCGGCTATCTTAAACGTTTCCAAATCTTTAAAAGGATTTACGAATCGCTTATTCCATAATTCCCAAAAACCTGTGTAATAAGTTATAGCAATATCACTATCGTTTTCCACTAATTTTTTTATGACAGACGAGTGAAACATAATATCCGAATAACATACAATACAGGGGGTTTTCCGAAGCCATTCTTTTGCCATAGTAAGAGAGATAAACATATTAGTATTTTTCCAGTCTTTGTTATGAAAGTATTGTACCCCGTCAATTTGTATCTTTTCTTTTTTATATCCAGTTACAATACCAATATCCATACGCAAAAATCCTGCTAATTCTAAGCTTTTAATACAATGATTAATAAGTGTTGTACCAAATAATGTCATCATACATTTTGGTATTTCTAATGTCCCTTCTTTCATGCGGCTGCCCCGTCCAGCTGCCAAAATTATTGCTTTCATATGATCTCTGCTCTTTTATTCCAAGTATTCAAAAACAATTCAATGTCATTTTTATTAAATTCTTTTTCTCTTTCGGGATGCCACATTATTGAGATAATAGGTAGAGACGAATGTTTCACGGACTCAACTGAACCATCTTCTGAACGAGCAATGATTTCAAGACACTTAGGAAGTTTGTCGACAGTTAAAGTATGATAACTATTAACTATTCGGTTTATCTGCCCATTTACTAAATGATTTACTCCTACATGGCCAACTATCTTTTTTAAACTCCCTCCAAAATAAAGTACTACCGACTGCATTCCACGACAGACACCAATTAGAGGAACTTTATGTGTTGTAGAATAGTCAAGCAGCAATGCATCAATTTTATCGCGTTCTGGAGCGTTACCACCGTATTCGACTGGATTGTTTCCACTACTTAATAAAATTCCATCTGGCGAAATTGTTTTTAATATTTCAAGAATTGATTGCAAATTATTTGGTAAAGGGAAAGGAATAGCTTCTGTTTCTCTTAAAAATGATATCCATCTTTGATCCAGTGCGTCTCGACGTTCATTATGATTAGCTATTACATCTACTCTTTGGCTTATTAGAATTTGTTTCACTGGATTATCTCCACCTTTTTATTAGCACAATCAATATTTAAAATTCGAGCCTTCTTCCACTGTGTAAAAAGTTTTTCACCTACTCCAATAACCGCAGGAATTCCTAATTCACCAGCTCGGATAGCCATATGTGAATTTACACCGCCATATGCTGTGATAAAACCACGTATTGCATGAGAAAAAATCCAATCAAATCCTGGATCAGCAGCAGGAATCATAATAATCTTATTCGCTATGGATTTGTTATCAGACAAATCTGAACATACACTGCCAATTGCATTGCTCATTGTGATGAAATTTGGCTCACCGGATGGTAAATGAAAAGTATAGATGTCGTTTGAATTGATTATAATCGGTGGCAAAGCGAGGGTCAGAGTCTGAGTATATTTTCTGCGTCCTTCGTCGATTAATTTTTTTAATAAAGACTTGACATCATACACGCCGGAATACAAATGATCTATAACCGAAACGTCTATAAATGCCATGTCTTCTCTACTAAACCCATACTTAGCCCCTAAATCTGTTATCAATTCAAGTGCACAAGATAGATTTTTAGTAAAAATAAACTTTGAATATTCTCTACCTTCTATCCCAGCTTTTATGAACTTAAAGAGCGAAAGTACATCACCTTCTAAACCTTGTTCTTCTATTAGTGATTGTATTTTTGCATATTGATCCAATGTTAACGAAAACTTCATTTTTTCTTGTTTTACACCAATTGATTCATTTTTCCCAGTACTGGAAAAATAGATATTTGGTGAAGCATTATAACTTTTTGACGTAATATCATATGTTCCGGGGCGAAGATGTCCATATTGTTTTAAAAAATCGACTTCCGATAATTTAATCCTCTCGGATATCATTTGCGAACCCACTGTATTTAACTGTCCAATATAATTGGCATAATCTTGGCTTGAAAGAATACCAGTAGATACAAGCGATTTAAGTAAAAGTATTGCGATAAAACCGACCCGTGCCAATCCAGCAAACGGCAATGTACCGTACGTAATGGAATCTTCAAGTAGCCAATATATTTTACTTATTGTATCTAAATTACTGTTCATAATGATTTGGTAACGTTTTTGAAGTTGTTGTATTTTATTAAGATCATCAATCCACAGACCGCTTGACGTATTTATGATGTTATTAGTAAGCTTTTTTAGTGCATCAATCAGCGTCTTCTGTTCATGCGGCTGAAAATCATGTTTGTTAAGAATTTTTATTCGATTACACAAGTCAAAAGTGTAACAAGAAAAAACTATATCAAATTCTACCTTATCATGCTTGTCTGGTTTTGCAGCAAGACTGTTTAAATAGTAGTCAGCAAGTTTTTCTGCCAGTTTATCATCTATATCCTTAGGAATAAATGAATTAAAACTTACTCGGGTGTCAATATATGGCAATCCACAAAAATCTACTATTAAAGGAAAACTCTGTAGATTTTTATATCCATAATTGCTACGCTGATTTGCCCAAGTCTTGTCAGTAATAAGTCTTCTATATAATGAAAATGAAAGAGGTTTTGGACGTATACCAATTATTTCCGCTGGATTCCAGTCAGGCATAACGCCATAGATGGTGCGTTTACCCTTAACAAAGGGCTTAGGAAGCATTTCACGTTCCAAAAACATTTGAATCCTAGAAAGAGATTTTTTTTGCTCACAATAATCCGCTAAAGGTTTACCTACAATTAAAGGACGAGCTTGAAGCAAATATAATTCATTCGACATAGTAAACGCAAATTCAATATCGATTGTATTACTGCCGAACAATTCCATTAATTCATAAGCTGCATCGACTAGTCTATCTATCTGTACATCACCGCTTTTACATTTATGAAAAATATAACAGGTGTGTAAATTTTGACCCGTACCAGAAGTTACACCACTAGAGGAATCTGATTTATCATAGTTTATTACAAAATAATTTCCACCAGTGTTAGGATCAATTGTAAACAAAACACCGCTCATTGTTATTTTAGTAAGCATGGGCTGTACTAAAATTTGATTATTCGGATTGTCGTCCACAAAAGCATCTTTAACCCTTTCCATTGCGAAAAGAATATCTTTTGGCAGTACATTCGTGATAGATAAGAATTTTCCCGATAGCGATTCCACTGCAGTATCTTCCGATAATGCTGAAGATCGTACGATCAAAAGAGTGTCAAATTGTTCCATCACTTTGGATCGGACAACATCTGGAGATGTAAGTAAATTTGAAACCGTGAAACATAATTGAGGTAGGATTTTGCTCCTCGTAACTTGATTTTCAAGTAAAGAAAGTGTGTTAGCTTTAGTTGAGAATTTTAACATATGTACACCACCCGTGCATAATTAGCTCTGTTTGATTTTACCGCGACATTTACTGAGGTTAGGCGGTAATTTAAATTTCGATACAGGATGACAAAATTTACGCTTTTCAGGCGGTGGTAGCTGCATATAATTGCCATAATTATATTTTAAAAATTCATCATAATCTTTGATACCTGGAAATATATGATTTTCAAATTTAATATTTTCAAAATTTTCAAACCACTTGCGTAAATATCCACATATTTTACCTTTGGGTGTAGGAAAAGTAAGGATACGCACAAATTTTGTTTTTTTTCTCTTCATTGAGAGCTTTTCAATTCTTCGGTGAACCCAAGTATGAGGAATTATAGTCAGAAAAGCATACCATACTCTAAGTATGAATATTTTGCTCGACTTGCGACCAACCTCTGCATACAAAATTTTACGTAAAATAAAACAATACAAATGATGCAACATACGTAAAGGAGCAAAATCAGGAACATTATCCAACGGAAATATATCCAAGAATATTCCTGTCCGCATTTTTAGATGTTCTTGACCTAAACGAACAAACTCTGTATCCTTGCGTTGAATTCGAGCATACCCCCAGCGGTAATGTGAGTCCGTTGTATGATCTTGATAGAAGAATTTACTTTGATCAAGATCCTTTTTACAAGCTTCTTTGAATTTTTCATATTCAGATCTCATCATAGCTACGTCTAAATCATCGTCCCAAGGAATAAAGCCGCTATGACGCACCGCACCAAGCATAGTGCCCATAAACAGGTAATATTCAATATTGTTTCTTCTACAAATTCGGTCAAGCTCTAAAAGCATTTCTAAAAGAACTACGTGGAGATTGTAGCGCTCTTCATCTGAGAATATATGGGCATTATTGGTTTTCACAAAGATCTACTCTTCTTTAGAACGCAAAAAGTTGCTGAATGTAATATATTAAACGATTCAGGCTGTTTTTCCATAAATTGTAAATGTTCTTTTTCAAATAATGCTATTTTGTCTTTGGTTAAAGATGATGCGCCAATACCTCGGGCAGCTTTTACACGTCCGTGCCATGTTTCTCGTGTGAATGGTACTGAAACATCAAATCCCAATGCAATATCAACATCAAACCCCGATGAAACGCCAACTTTATACGCTGTTGGTATTCCGTTATTGTCAAAAGTAGGGCGAGTGTATCCTGCTCCATTCCATGAAGGATTATACTTCAGCACAATTTCTTCACTTCCTTTTGCAATAGTACCTTCTTCGGGAAGCCATACCAATGACATAATAGCAAAACGTCCTTCATTTTTAAGCATCCGTGCAAGACGAGGCATTAAAACTGCTTTATTAAAATAAGTGAAACACATGCAAGCTAATATTGTATCAAACTTTCCATCAGGAAAATCTATTTTTTCAGCTGGTGAAACAATGTAGTCAATATTCATTCCTACAGACAGTTTTTTTGCTTGCTTTATTTGATTTTCAGAAATATCTGCGCCTATAAATTTAGCACCGTACTTAACAAGGTGACGTGGCAACACCCCAGTTCCTGTTCCTAAATCAAGTACTACCTGATCTTTTTTGCACAACCCAAGATCATAAATTTTTTGATAAAATTCCTCCGGATAAATATCACGGTATTTTGCATAATCTTCAGAAATTTTTCCAAAATCGAAAGCATTTCCTTCATCTATATAATTGAGTTTTATCATGTTTTATCTCTTTCTTTATTAAAAAATTACAATATATGTAATTTAAAACTTACATATTGTACACAACAATATCTTAACATATTTTGATCTGTCAACAGCTTTCCGGACATTTTGTCATGTACATATTTTGCATTTTTTCATATTCCATTGGTGATAAATAGTCATTAGTAGAATGCATTCTTATCCGGTTGTAAAATACCTCCACATATTCAAATATGGCATTTTTTGCTTCCTCCCTGGTTCTAAATTTATGTTGATAAATTAGTTCTGTTTTTTAGTACCAAGAAAGCTTTCAGCAACAACTTTTTTATCCCAGCAATTTCCTTTACGGCTTATACTCCGTTCATGACATATATTTCAGTGGATGATTCAGGTAAAATAGTTAAAATTATTGCAATTAACAAAAAAATATAATAGGACTTAGCATGAAAGGAGGGTAAAAACTTATGGATTATGCACTTGTAACCGGATCGACTTCTGGAATTGGGCTGGCAATAGCGGAAACACTTATTAATGATAATTGTTATGTTCTACTTAATTATTTCAATAATCAAAAAAAAACAGATGACGTTCGCAAACAATTTGCTAAACATAGTGGAAAATTTGATTTTATTCGGGCTGATTTATCAGATTACTCAGGAATTGAAAATATAATTACATCTATTCAAGAACGTGGTTTTTTTATCAAATATCTTGTATTGAATTTCGGTATGACCGATAGAACCATCTTTGGAAAGATTACTCCAGAAAATTGGGAACGTATTATACGCGCTAATATAAATATCCCATTTTTTATGATACAAAAACTATACAGCGCTGGTCTACTCACAAAAAATGCATCAATTTTATGTGTGAGCTCTCTTATGGCAAGCATTCCTCATGCAGTTTCCGTAAGCTACGGAGTATCTAAAGCGGCTTTGAGCGCATTGCCTGGTAATTTAGCAAAGTATCTTTCATCAATGAGTATTCGCATAAACGCGGTTGAACCTGGATTTGTAAACACACAATGGCAAAAAGACAAGCTGCCTAATCAAAGAGCATATATCGAAGATAAAATATTGTTGGGTCGAATGGGAGAATCAAGTGAAATAGCTCAAATGTGTTTGGCGATGTTAAAAAATACTTACCTTACAGGTTCTGTTATTAAGATAAGCGGAGGTTACGGGATAAAAAAATAACTTAAAATTTACATAATGCTGCTTTAATGTCCCACTCGAGGATATAAAATCCCTTCGCCTGAAAGGCAAAGGGAAGATAAACTGGAGTCGTACCAACGACGAAGAGCAAGGGATGAGAAATTATAGAAGTAATAGCCACGCAAGTACGACTTAAAAGTCCATCTGATATGGATACCAAAATATAGAAAGAGGTGTTTAACAGGAGGAATAGCCGAAAGGATAAGAGATATACTGAGGCAAATTTTTGTATGGAACATGAGATGCAAATTGTTTCAGGGAAAGTAGCAGCTGAGCATGTTCACATGTTTTTATCATACGGACCGCAGCTAGCACTTAGTAAGTTAGTGCAATATTTGAAAAATGATAGTTCAAGAATTCTATTGCAGGAATACGCTAGTCTTAGAAAACAATTTTGGGGAAGGCATTTATGGGCAAGATGGTATATGGCAATTAGCTCAGGAAATATTACGGATGAGCTAATATAAAGGTATATAGAAGAACAAGAAGGTGAACCGATGGAGTTAGGTCAATTTCAAATTGACTACACATTATAACCCCTCAGCTTAGAGCTGAGGGTGGTTCAGTTATTGAATATTTGTTAGACATAATTATTACTACTGTAAATTGTATACAATATTATCCTAACAGATTTTATCGTACTGTAAGCAAAATATTGCCTTTCTAAGCAGAGTTCTTTGAGACAGCTTTACAAAAAAAGGTTTATACATCTCTTGATACATTACAGAATGATTTGGATACCTGACAGCTTCATTATAATTATTAAAGTCATCATTTGGGCAAATATTGACAAGGATAATGAAGTATTGTAGCTTAACAAAATAATCAGAATTTAGACGATAATTTTGAGCAGTAAAAATGGCAGTGTCTGTAAGGTCAAATATTGACTAGTACAGAGAGGTGATCTGAAATTTACCGAGACATATTTAGCGTGAGGATAAAGATGAAGTACGCAATCATTTCAGATATACATGGAAATTTTCCCGCTTTTTCGGCAGTGTTAGAAGATGCTAAGGCACAGGGTGTAGATGAGTTTTTAATGCTTGGAGATTATGTAAATGGCTTCCCCTGGGGTAATGAAGTCATGGAATTAATTCGTACACTTAAGCCAGCTGTTATTATTCGTGGAAATGGTGAAGACTACATAATAAACTTATCAAACAAAGATCAAATTGATTGGAAAAAAGAGCAATTCAAACCAGTTTATTGGGCTTATCGATCACTTTCGCATGAAAACCTTGATTATTTAACATCTCTTCCAAAAGCCGCTGTGATTTCATATATGAGAAATGAAATTCACCTTAATCATTCTATGAATATATTTTATCGTTTCCCTAAAGTAGAACTTTTTCATTCTTCAAAATTTCGTGTAATAATGAAAACAGCACCATTATCGCACGAAGAATATTTAGTTAGTGCAAGGAAAGCTTTGTTGTCACGCCCTGATGCACTTTCAGCAATACATGCTTTACCTAAGGGAATATATCTGTTTGGACATAATCATATCCAATTTCATATGGAATATGAGGGCAGGTTATTTGTAAACCCTGGTTCATGCGGTGAACCATTCGATTGCAGTACGACAGCTGCATACACAATTTTGGAATATACAGATAATCACTGGGTAGTAATGGAGCAAAGGGTAAAATACGATTTGAAAGCTGTTATCGATGAACTTCGTACTTCCAGTTTTTTTTCTTATGCACCAAAGTGGTGTAAAGTTTTGGAAAGAGAACTTACGACGGGAGAAAAAATTCGATTTTAAGGAATCAAAATACCAAAGAAACATAATAAAAATTGGATATTGTTAAAAAATGAAGCAAGGATTTAACGTTATAAAAAAAATAGCACTAATTGTTTTGATAACATTAATAAGTCTGTCCATTATTGGAAATTTTAAAATTTATGCTAATGATGGTGACGTAAAAATTAAAAATGAAACAAAAATATTATCAAATCTTCCGGGATCATCAATAGTTCCTACAATATTAGAGAAACGTGTCATTATAATTTCGGGTATACCTGCTACAGGAAAAACATGCTATGGAGAACGAATTTCAAAAAAAACAAGGTTGCCGTTTATCAGTAAAGACAATATAAAAGAAAAAATTCTTGAGGTAAAGTATAAAGAAATCCTAGAAAAAAAAATGTTTGATTCAATTAATCTTGATGAACAAGTCCACAAAAACACACATTTTTATGGACCTGCAAGCTATGCTGTATTATTTCACATAGCGGAATGTTTAATGAAAACAAATATTTCTTTCGTTTTAGAAAGTAACTTTACGGTATCTCATGCAGATGTGCTAAATTCACTTATAGAAAAGTATGGATATAAAGCATTGACTATATTATTCGATGGTGACATTGAAACACTACATAGGCGTTTTTGTGAACGTGATGTATCAGATAAAAGGCATTTAGGACATAAACTTACATCAAAAAAGTATTATGATGTTGAAGTTTTTAAGAGTATATTTTTGCCAATAAGAGAATTTTCCGTAGGTGATAAAATAACTGTTGATACATCAGACTTCTCCAATGTTGATTATGATGATATTGATGCTTCAGTAATAAAGTTTTTAAGAAACAGTGATCTTAGCTGGGG
>Ga0066180_10000060_pt1 | contig 17319 bp, 9 predicted proteins | sample LauGreSBDMM110SN_4_FD_59338 | JGI IMG/M metagenome (GOLD analysis project Ga0066180, IMG submission 59338) | Freshwater lake microbial communities from Lake Michigan, USA - Su13.BD.MM110.SN (version 2) (version 3) | ecosystem: Environmental > Aquatic > Freshwater > Lake | place: Lake Michigan... | reverse complement strand
CGAATACGATCTTGGGACATTTCTCCGTTTTTGTATGCTCGTCGCTGAGATTTCTGCCATATAGCAGATCTCTTCTCATCAGAATTTTTTGAAGAGCCAACTGGTGTCCTACCGAGTCGCGCGTACTCTATGGACCATTTCTGTCTATTTTTTTCCCAGTTCAAGTCATTCTGAACAACTTCTGTAGTAAAACGAGTCATCACAAAATTCCCAAGTCTCTCTTCCTCAATTAGAGTGGTATCAATCCCGAGAATAATTTGCAGATCACCGCTAAAACTAAGTTGCATTCTCTGAGCCACTTCTTGCAAAGCTTTCTTGGTTTCTGTATCTGCAGTTGCAGAAGAAGCAAATGTTCTGCGACGAACGGCAGAAACTCTGAAAGAATCGTATGCACATTTCTGCACATTGAACACTTTGGAACCCTTTCAAAACGCTTCACTTGATGAATCAGTGGGGAAATCTTTAAGAAGCAGAGTAAGATCGTTGCAACAAACGAGTTCATCAAGGATACTATCATGATTCACGTCTTCCCAAACCCCTGCCTCGATTTCCTGTTTCTCCTCTTCGTTAATGATTTCTTCGCTGAAAAAGAATCTAAAAGCAATAAGAATCTAAAAGCAATTATATTTTTTATGTTACCCCTTTACCAGGAAAAACATATAAAATTGGCCACCGCCGTATGTCTTCCTGGTAAAGGGTTTTTATCTTTCCATCGGAGGGAGACGAGAAAGAAGATTCTTGAGATCTGTAGACTCATACGACGAACGAGAAAGCAGAAGACGGGCAGAGAATCAATCGCAGACGGCACATCGTTATCTCTGAGCAGAGAAACTCGTTTACAGAAAAAGAATCAGATCTCTGCTACTCTTGGAGTATCATCGAGAGTTCGCATTCTTGCAGCTACATCCATGTCTTCATACTGGTTTCTCCGCAACTCCGACATGCGAAAGTATCGGTTGCTCTCGTCGTCGTCAAAAGCTTTTGGAGCTGCTGCGACAATCTTCTTTGCTTCGATTATGGGAGAAACATGTGGAGAAGCCGCCGCTTTTGCGACGAGGGAACCAAGACGAAGCGCGCACTCTTCTTGAGCCGGACATTTCGTTTTCCGAACAATATACAGCGTTTCTCGCGGTTTGGCGAGTCCGCCAATTTGGTTTATATGTTGTGCCACGTATCTATGCAACTCTGTGATTTGCGAAGAACAAAGGGCGTATGCGTGAACACTGATGGCATGCATAAATCTCCAATTGCAGAAATGCCACTCCGACGGTCGATTTGATGGTTGAAACTTGGCGTTGAACCAGTGATCTTTCTTAAGCACCAAATCTCCATCGCGCCATAACTCAATGTGGCCAGATTCGTTCACCACAATGGAATACATTACGGGAGAAATATCAAAAGTTCTGAAATTGAGGTCGTGGACATTTTCTCCCTGTTGGATGTGCACGGAGTGCTGCGATGAGTTTATTTGCAGAAAATCGGTCTGAATGGAATTTTCGCCTGCGTAGATCTCTCCTCGCAAAACGAAGAGAACGGGGACAGGATGAGTTTCTTCAGCCTCGTTCGAACTCGACAGAACATCGACTTTCTTGTATGATACCATGAAACTAACGGTAAAACTGTTAGTGACTGATTTTGATGTTTGCGGACCATGCGCTACAGCATTCTCCTGGCAGAAAACTCCGTTCTTCTCATTCTTCTGGAACCGCGAAGAAAGAAGATGCAAATGATTATCGTACCCGCTGATATCGAACCACGTCTTCAGTTCCACGCGCAAAGCTCTGGTCAGCATGCACGTTATACCTGCAGTCACTTTGAAATCAGGAAGCGCGGTGAGATGGCGAGAGAGGGAGAATCCCGTCCAGTAATGCACATCTCCCCTCCCTCCAACGCCAACGCTTCCTCTTCCTACTACCTTTGCATCTGCTGGATCTCTGCTCGAGAGGGCCCATATGAGTTTCGTCGCGTCCGGAGGAACGGTGAACACAGACGTCAGCTTGCGCCAGCGAACACGGTCGGTTGTCACGGAAGACTGAATGATTCTATCGCAGGTGCTTTCTACTCTCGTTTCAAAGGCTTCCCAAACATCCTTGTCTATATAATCACGCGAAGTGAAACTGTAATCGCCGCGTTTTGCGCCTCGATACACGCGAAACTGGAATCTGATGTGCGAATCCGTCGGTGTCAGGCAATCGCGGGATACATCGGCTGCCACGTCGTCGGAAATCACAGAACCGTGCCACAGCTCGAAGACATATGTCCTGTGCACGGATAAATCTCGAAAAATCGGAGTGGAATCTTGCAGATATTCATAATCGTTTAGATTGTCATTCCGCGGAGACTTGCCATCGTTGATGCATCTCTTTCTCGGAAACATGTTCCATTCCAAACAGTAGAATGCAGAGACGTCATCCACATTATCGACCGTACCAGTTTCCATCAAACAGTACTCGGAAGTTCCAGGATTCTGCAGCTGAATCACTTGAAAGGATTCCGCCACAGGTAGCACTGTGTTTGGAAGAAACGCGCCGTTGCGGAAATCGCCGATATTATCTCTGTTGAGTAGATTGATTGCTTCACATGACGTCTTTTTGTCTGTCTCGCTCTGGAACTTCGTCTCTGCTTCTGTGAAACTTTCAATGTATCCATGATCTCGAGTACTCTCCGCTTCCTGTTTACACGATTCCAAGCACTGCAAAATCAAGAAAACGTACAGGGTGAGCAACAGAGACAAAGATATTTGCAGAGATAAATGCAGTCTGTAGATGTTACAAATCGTTAAGACGAAAACGAAAATCGCACCGAGAATCAGACTAAGCAGGCTATTATTCATTCGATTCCACTTTAATTTCTCCCGATTTTCTCTCTGGACTCTTATTTATTCATTATATTTTTTTGAACATGATATATGATGCGTACACAATACATATAGCTCTAAATTTCCACCCCTTCTTTTTGGCTCTTCTCTGCCTCTCTCGGTCTCTGCATCTGCAGTACATAGGAATAAAAAAGCAGAAGCGAGATTCCGACAGCGAGCTCACAAATTCAGCGCTCCTAGAAATTCTTAGCGCGCGCGTGTAGCTCTTTTCTCTTTTTTTAAATTTTTTTCAAGGGGGTTCTTGAGAGATCTTGACCAAGTTAAAAAGTTAGAATGGAATCGAGTTTGAGAACGATCAGACGTCCTTATGCAAATATCCAGCAACCGACTAAATTTTCTTCTTTCACAGCAGGAGCTTCCCTCGTCTGCAACAATTTGCACTGTTCAACGACTGGATGCAACGCCGAAAAGAACGCGGTGGTGACATACTCTGTTATCGAGCTCTTTGGTGCGCTTCGAATGAAGAGCGTTTCAAAGAGAAGAGAGGATCCGTTCTCTGGTTTTGTCGGCGCCGATTTGAATTTGTGCAACGAATGTGTGGCTGAGGTGATCAAGTTATCACAGAGCTGGTCGGAATTCTACCTTTCTTACGAAGATTCCGCGTTTTCCACGGATCCGTCGAAGCTCATTGAGAAGAGGGCAAGAGATGAAGGAATTATGAAAACTCGATTTCCTAAAGTGGATGCGTTGTTTGAAGCGCTGCAAAACGAACTCGTGGAACAATCTGCGATGGAAGAAGACTGTAATAGAACTTCGACTTCTGTATCTCATATATCAAGAAAGAGAAGCATCGAATCTCGCGAAGAATCGGTGGGTCCTCCTGGTACCGCTCGCAGAAGAAAGGGAGTCGTCGTGGACAAGCGGCAAACAAAACGAAAATTCTTCAAGAATGGAATCTATGACGGTTTTGTCGATGAGGATGGGCTCCCGAATGGTGCTGGTAGATGGAGAGACGCCGTTCACACGTACGAGGGGAACTGGCGCCGCGGCGTGAGGAGTGGCGAAGGTACTTTGATGTTCAAAGATCGTCTCGTCTACGTTGGATGTTGGGAGAGTGATAAGAAAAACGGGCTTGGTACTTTTTTCTATCCCGAATCCAGCAAGTACGAAAAGTATGAAGGTCGTTGGACCATGGGAACTCAAAATGGTCGTGGAACTCTCTTCTACAGAAATGGGATGATTCTTTCGTCTCTTTTTGCGAACAATGACATGGTTTCTCACTTTGTCACAAGTTTCTACTCTTCTAAGGACGAGGAAGACGAGAGCAAAGAGGATCCGTCTAGAGTCTATGGTGCCAGTCTAAAGATTGTGGATCATGTTTCGGTGGAGAATTTGGAGCTGCTTCTGCTGCATGCGGAAGGAGGCGCCACGAAATACGTTGGTAGTTGGAATGAAGGAATGCAAGAAGCTCATGGTCAAGGAAAGATGTATTACTGCAACGGTGATATCTACTCTGGTTCGTTCGTGCAGAATAAGCGAGAGGGACAGGGTAAGTTGATGTACGCAAACGGAGACGTTTATGATGGTCATTTCAAAAGGGATAAGAAAGATGGATTCGGTATTATGGCGAAACTCGAGGAAGGTATAGTCTTTCGCGGATTCTGGAGCGACGATGAATATGTGCAAACCGAGGTGAAAACGTTGCCTGATGGAAGCTATTTCTGCGGGACCTTCACTCGAGATGGGTGTCGAGAAGCTGGAATGTGGGTGGATTTGCGAAAGAACGTCTTTTTTAGAGGACAGTTCTTGAACGATCGTTACTTGAATGGTATTTTGAAGACTTGCAAAATCGAATATAACGGGGAATTCAACAAGAACGGGCAGAAGGATGGATTTGGGACGCTTCGAACTTCGCAAGGGACATACTATGAAGGAAATTTCTTGAATAATCGTTACGACGGTCGCGGAAAGCTGAAATCATACACGGGTGTCTATTCTGGCTCTTTCTGGGAGGGAAAGATGGACGGCGAGGGAGAGTTTCGTTATTCAGCTGGCGATGTCTACAAGGGAGAGTTCAAAGAGAACAAATGTCATGGAAAAGGTAAGATGATATATGCGAACGGAGACTGGTACGAGGGCGACTGGCAGAACGGAATTCGCCATGGATTCGGCGAGTTTTTCGATGCGTCGACGAATGTAAAAGATGAGTGTGTATGGGTTGAAGGTGCGAGACAAGAGAAAAGAGTGGAGGAGAGCGAAGAGAACTATGGATACTCTTCTTCTTACTAAATTACTCTATTTTTCTTGTATGTGTGAATTCTTTCTTTTTCGATATGAAAAAAATGATGCACCTTTAATAGTTTTTTAAGATTCAATGTGTAGATGAAATTTATAAACTTAAGAAGATCGAGTTTAATAAAAACATTCTATAACCGCAAGTACGAACATGTCCGCATTATCTGCTACATCTACTAACAATGCCATTGTTACTGAATCTTTCATTGAAAATTTCAGCGTCGATCCCATTGATACAAGCAAGTTTTCCTTCGGTGTTCCTGTGGAGAATGATAAAGGTGGCAAAGATATCAAAATCTTCTACAACGGCGGATCGCCTGTCTTCTTCGGTCCAAACGATCCCATCGTTCCTTTTGGCACTAGTACTTTCGACAACAAGAAATTCACTGTGGACGTCAATGTGAAGAAAGAGGGTATGTTTTCTCAGAACATTAGTGCATTGGATTCTGTAATCAAGAAATTTTGTAAAGAGAACTCTCTTGCGTGGCTCGGAAAGAAATCCTTGAGCGATGCACAGATCGATGTCTTTTTCAACAAGAGCATCAAAGAGCACTCTGATCACCCGGACAGATATGATCCAAAGATGAAACTCAAACTTCCTTTCTACGACGGCAAGAAACGTTTTAAACTCTACGACGAGAATGCAGCAGAGATTGCAAGCAACGACATTACTCGTATCATCGTCGCTGGAAGCGTTATGAATTTCAAATGTCGCGTGCGTTCTATTTGGGTGGTGGATGGGAGCTTTGGTGTTACTTACGAGCTGCAAAGCGCTCAGATTTTTTCTCCGAAGAAGATCGATTCATTCCTACTTGATATCAAGTCCACGATGCAATACGGAAGAGATATTGTTGTGCTTCCAGAGACATTCGATCCTTCTCTTGTGAGTTTTGGTGCACCAAAAGACCTTGAACGTGGCGTGAAACTCGTACCTATTCTGTACAACGGTAAATCTCTCGTTCTGCGCACGACGGATTCCTTACGCGTTCCTTTCGGTGCGTCGCACTATGAAGAATCGGATAAGTACAAGGTCAATGTTGATCTTGTCGATGATTCTTTCCAGCGAGCTCTCGTCACTCTTGATGGACTAGTCAAGCAAGCAGTTTGTGCAAATCCAAAAGGATGGGGGATGAAGAAAAATTCTCTCTCGGAGGAAGAGTTTGCTTGTTTCCATCGCGAATGTGTGAAACCACACAAGAAAGACGGAGAAGTCACGAACCTCTACGCGCCAAAGTTCTCCTTTTCTCTTCCCTTCATGGACAAGGACAACAAAGAGAAGTTCATGCTGTTCGATGCAAACAAAACGCAAATCGCGGTCTCCAAATCTGCCTGCTGCGATCTCATTCCGCGTCGAAGCCAACTAACTGGTCTCGTTCGCGCTTGCTGGGTGTGCGTGACTGCCAAAAGCGTGAGTGTCTCCTTCGAACTCGTGCAAGCACAGCTCTTCATCCAGGAGGATTCGTCCATTTCCGACGGATACCTATTTCGCATGCACTCTGGGAGCGCAGAAGACCATAAGAGTATTCTTGAGCAGGTGAAACAAGAAGTTGATGAACTTGCGAATTCGGGCCCTTCGGCTCCCGTCGCTCTTGAGAGATCTATATCGATTTCTCCCGCTGCAACCTCAGGTGCGACACACAGCGTTCAAGTGGAGGACTCTGACGAAGAAATCGCTGTGGAGGAGTAGAAGAATTGGTTTTTCCGTCTCTTCATCTTTCTACTTCGTTTCGTTTCTAGAGTAGCGTAGCATAAAAACTTAGACCGCTTGGTGGCCAATTTTATAGGTTTTTCATGGTCAAAGGTTAATAATACATAGTATTTTCTTTTTTGCAGTTTTATCATACTTTGATGTGTTGTGATATAAGAAATATGGAAAATAAACAAATATTAATTATAATATTAAAAAATGACAATATAACAAAAATAAATGAGGTGTCACAAATTCATCGTCGTTGGTATAGTCTCTGCTTCTGATTCTGAATGTTCTCTGCTTTTCTAAGTTCTGCAACTTCTGCTCAAACAGAAAACAGCTTCTGCTTCTTGCCGATGCGAGTGTTATTCGCTTGCGAGAGCAGAGTAGCTTTGAATCCTCGACAAGGAAACGAGAGTTCCGAGATGAGACGCATTGTGACAAGGACCCTTCTCTTTCTTCAAACGTCTTTTGCCCATCTGCTTCTACTTCTGCTGCTTCTGCTGCTGCATGCAACGTCTGTAGTCGCACAACTCTGAAGAATGAGATGCTTGATTGTGGGTTTTGTCATTTAGGAGCTTGTGATAACTGTTTCACGCTTAGAAATGGCTTCACATGCATGAAATGCCTTTTTGAAAATGAAAACGCAGGATTCTCAATGAACAAGATAAAGACGATGAGAAAGGTTGACTCAGAGTCATCTGCAAATCAACGAAGATTTCAAAAAGGCTCTGATATCATTGTGACCTCAACTTTCGTGACGACGATACTTCCAAAAAAATAGATTTGCTGCGTGCCACTTCTAACTCACACGAGCTATCTCTTTCTACGAAACAACTTACCAGCGAATATCATAGTTATGACATTTTCCTTTCCATAGTGAAAATGATTCATAGATAATTTGATTTTAATAAGAAAGTATGAATTTAAGCCTACTAAAAAACGATTTGTATCTTAACAGCTTAAATTTGTAAATCCTCGGCTAAAGAAAGGTCGATTAATTCTTCGATCTTGCTTGAAAAAATATATGAGACATAAAAATATATATTTATTCTCTTTCTCCTTACGTTCGTTTCGCAAAATGGCCTCAGAGTCAAAGGATTGCAAGAAAGCGTGCAAAGAAGATCAAGAGTGCAATAAGAAAACTAACAGATGTCGCACCATATGTGAACGCTCTCAAAAGTCAAATCGTTGCCTAAAACAATGTCCATCCGGAACCGTTAGAAATGCAACTTCTTCAAGATGTCGAAAAGAAGGAAAGCGTACCTCGATCGTTCCCAAATTGAAAGTGCAGATACCGTCTTCAAAGCAATCTTTTCGAAAAGCTTCATCTGTATCTTCTACTCGTCCCATAAGCAGCAGCAGCCCAAAAGCGTCCTCGATGATTCCTCCAAGTACCCCACAACGTAAAGCTCAAGAATCTTCTAACAGCCAGACTTCTGCAGATTTTCTGACCAACGATAAGAAACTGCAAAGGATCGTTTCACTTAGAAATATAGAAGACGTACAGAAGAGAACACAGAATTTCTTGAGTCGCCCAGAAGAATATTTCCACGATGAGGACATGAAACACATCGAAGAGATTGATTCTTTTGGGAAGGAGATCGATGCCGATTGGAAATACTTGAACAAGAAATTGAAAGACTCCGAGACATTGAATATTCCTCCGCAAATTCTGCAGAAGTACGAAGATCGGGAGATCATATTGAAAATGGCGGTGGCTCAAGTTGGCCGAAAACTCATCGCCATCGATAAATACGCAGAAGAACTGCTGCGAGATCTTAGAAACGCGAGAGGGTCAGAAGAAGAGACAGTGACAGCGACAGCTAAAGCAACAACAGCAACAGCGACATCTTCTTCGAAAGAATCTATGAAGTCGCGGAAACCAGTGAAGAAATCAACTTCTACTACTGTGACTTCTACTCCTCCTACTGCCGTCGGAAGTTCTGTCCCTGTTGCAGTTTCTCCCTCCAACGAAGAGACGAAGAAACGAGATGATGCTTCTTCATCCAAAAAGAAGAAAGTGAAGAGCAAGAGCAAGAGCAACGATTATGGATTTGAGATGATGACTCTGCGAGAAAGTATCAATAACAAGGAGTTGCGTAAAGAGTTCTTTGACGAGATGAATCAGTTACTCAAAAGAGTGGGCGAACTGGCGAAAGAAATGATTGCTGAGGGTTATGCAGACATGAAAGCCTTCGTATTGAGAGACGGATTCTTCGTAGATCAGTTCTTACATGCGTATGATATGCTTGCGGATAAGCTGGAAGAAGTCGTCGATTATCTCAATGATTTTGACGAGGATGAAGAAGTCGTGAGAGTGGAAACCAAACTTTTTGAGACGGCTGAAAAGTACAAAGACCTTTACATCAAGCTCACGGAAATCTCTCAAAAAGGCGATATAAAGAAAGAGGATTTCGAAAGAGAAACGAACAGAAAACGCAACGTCGTCAATGAGAATCGTATCTCCTTTAAGTAATCCACCCCTTCCCCCTCCCCCTCTCCCTTCAGGTGTATTTCAAACGTTTGCGAAGAACACTTGCGCATATTTTACGACGGAAGAATGCATTGTCTGACTCCTGAAAGTTCATTGGAATATCTTCTGATAGAAAATCCATGTACATGATGATGAATACTCCGCAGTCAAAACCGTTTGCCTGACGTGGAATGTTTTGCACATTGATTCTCTCCCATTGTTCCGCGTGGAAGGGCAGCAGTCTCGCATGATGCTCGTCTTTCATGTAATGCAACGCAGCTTTCGAGTACCTTTCATACCCCTCCGTTCCGCCTAAAGAGTCATAGTACCTTATCTTCTTCTCCTGAACGAAAACCACAAGGAGAGTCCAGTGAATTCCATTGATGTTGATTGGACAGTAAACACGTTCCATTTCGAAAATGGGAAATTTACGCGACCATCGCTTGACTCTTTCATAATTGTAAACAGAATTTGTGAAGTTAGGAGTATCTCTTAAAAGCTTCATGAAATAGCTGTTGTAAAAATAGGATTTGCGACGTCCTGGCCACCTCTGCGAAAGAGTATCGTCGCGTTCTTGTAACATCTTGCAGTAGAAACTGATAATCTCATCATCTAGCCATTTGCCGTTTACTAGCGAGCAAATATTTCTCTTTAAGATGGGGATGTTGAAATGTTGTACCAATTCGACTTCACCTTCTGGAACTTCACGAATTTTTGCGCGACAGCCTGTCATCAACGCTGCATTTACGCCATCTGATTCCTGTATAGAGAGAGGATCAAAGCGCTGACGCAAGCGTTCTACCATCGTGCATAAGTTGTCTCGCAGTAGATCTGATTGACCATATCTCAGTCGGAGAGCAGCGATAAATTGCTGGTACATCTCCCTTTTTCCTTCTCGCGTGAGTCGTCTTCCGTGAAGAGATTGCAGAAAGATGATATAGGAGTTTGGTTGTATACATTTACGCGTCTTTGTGCGGAAACATTTAGGCACCTCGCAAGTTGGCATTACTTTCTGCTTCCTGTATTGTATTGATTGTAGACTGAGAAATATATTTTGAAAAGCTGGAAAGCTGGAATGACCTTTGAGACAGCTGCACGAGTTCGATTCTCTGCAAAGCGCTATTTCAATTTTTTTATACCCCTCCTACAATTAACTTGAATATTCTAAGCGAACGAACTAGTTTTTCGATGAGTCATATGGAAACTTCATCGAAGAAAAGGAGAAGCGAGAAAAACAAGATGAGTAGGAAGAAGACAGTGACAGGAGGAGGAGAAGGAAGTGAATCTGGAAGTGAAGAGGCTGGAAAGAGAAAGAAACGCATTTCATCACTTTATGACGGCCGACGAGTTTTTATTCACCAAAAACGGGGTGTTCAGGCGAAGAATCGGGCAGATAGCGATTTCTTCTGCCAATCTACATTTATGCGAGACGTCATGCAAGAAGGGGTAAAAGCCGTTTGCATGTCTACGTATATACTCAACTTGGAAGTGCTAGAGGAAGATTTTCCCATGTTGACGGGAATCGATTCCACTATACCCTTTGTCCTTTTTCATGGCGATCGAGTTACCGCCTTGCAGAAATATGATGATAAGCTGGGTAGCTTTAAGCATGTACACAAAAATCATGAAGTTCGGGATGAAGTTCGGGATGAAGTTCAGCGAAATAAGTCGCAAGGAAATGCTGGAGACGAAGAAGCTACTATGGACGAAAGAGATTCAGAAGATGACGACGAGGAAGACAGAAACGACGACATATGGTTCTCTTTCTCTGCAAACGCGCATTTCATTGAAGTGGTGACCCAAGGACCGCGGCGTTTCACGGGATTTGGAGTTGAGCGAACCATAATCCAAGGTGTTCATCATTCAAAATACATCCTCGTCTTCGTGGAATCTGGTGTCTATGTTTTAATTTCTTCCGCAAATTTGACGAAAGACGATTCTGTCGACTTGACATGGATTCAGTTTTTCCCCGCGATCGAGAGAAAAGAAGCAAATTTGTCGAAAGCACCAATGTCAAAAGATCCAACTTCTGTTTCCACAAACGTTCCGGATTCTAGTTTCGGATGGACACTTCAGAATTTTCTCATGCACCAGTCGGACCAAATGATTCGCCACAGTTCAGAAAGTATCCCTCCCGTCTCCATTATGGCTTGGTTGCGCAAACATGTTTCTTTTAAAGGAGATCTTGTGGATATGTACGATTTCTCCGGAGCCAGTGCAGATCTGATAACGGTAGTTCCAGGAACACAAGTAGATGATGATGATGAGGTAGCCACCGAAGCACCCTCTATATCTTCTGCCAGAAGCAGCAGCAGAAGCAGCAGCAGTAGCGGAAGTAGCGGAAGTAAAAGAAGTCATTGCGACGAGTGCAACAGCGACAGAATAAAGACGCCGTTGGAATACACCGAATTCTCAAGAATGTGTCGCAGTGTAAAAGCATTTCGGGCACGTAGATCATGTCATTCGGATTCTGTCTACTGCTCTGGAGCTTTGGACGAAATTCCACCCCATCTTGATGATATGAAGAACGAAACAAGAAAATTCGGTCTCGAAAGGGTTCGCCAGTGTCTTCTTGAATCAACCGACAAATTCATCGGGTCGCTTCCATCAGACAAATTTGGATTGCAAATGACGAGTATCTGTGACTCTATGACTTTAAAGTACTTGGCTCATCTCATACAGAGTTTTGATCCAAGGGGAAAGTTTCGCACTTCGTGGTTAGATGACCGCTTGAAACTCATTTGGCCGACGAAAAAATTTGTAGACGCTGTCGTCGGTAAGGGACGAGGACGAGGACGAGGACTCTTCTTCAAAAACGAGGTCTTCAGGAGAATGGAACCGGATGTAGTAAGTTATTTCCACGATTATCGACCGAACGCGGCGGAGAGATTAAATCACTTCACCTTATTGAAGACGCCTCATTCCAAAGTGTATTTCCGCTTTTCCGATTTACCGAAACCCCATGATGATGATGATGACGACGATGACGATGACGATGAAGACCCCTGTAATTGCACCGATGTCCGTTGGTTCATTCTCACTTCGGCAAATCTTTCTCTTGCAGCACAGGGGTTGAACTCGGAGGAATACAGAAAATGTTCAAACTGCTCAATGCGAATCAGATCTTTGTATACTTATCGTAACTTTGAGATGGGTGTCCTCTTGAAATCTACTCCCACAAACCAGTTGAAAGTATTGAGTTCTACATGTCCTGTACATTCAAAAGCCTATATCGTTCAAAAAAGCATTACCGTGCTGCCTGTACCTTTTAGCTTCAGCGAAAGCCGAGAGTACTGTGACAAAACAACCTTGGATCTGAAAAGACATCCTTATGTTAAATAACTTTTTTTCCAACGTTTTTTTTGTAAAAGTGGATTAAAGGGAAAATTGGTTAAGGCTCTTCTAAAATTGTATCTTTTTCGTAATGTTTATTGATGTCAGTGCCACTAAAATTCATAGGTGGTGTGATATTGTCCAAAGGAATGGTAAAATAGATGTTCTCTCCCAAATCCTTAGCAAAAGAAAGTGAAATAATTTTTCTTTTTTAAGATTTCTCCTGTTTATGTCGAAGAATATTGTTAACTGAAAACATATGATTCATGCTTATACTTCTTTTATTTCTATTTTTTTTGGTAATATAAATTAGATAACAAATATAGAAATTCTTTTCATCAAATATTTTATGATTATATTTTGTTTAACCCTTTACATCTACGATTTATAAGAAGAATTAAAAAACGACGCCACCAGGTGGCCGATTTTAGTTGTTCTCTCCGGTAAAAGGTTAAAAAGAAAGAATTACATTATCTTCTCATGTTTTTTGATCATTGAAGGTATTTCACTCATTTATCATGTCAAAAATATCCCTCTCTTCTTGTGGATGAAACATATCCACGAGCGACTGGAAAGATTTGTTCAATGATTTCGCCAATCTACGATGTTTGGAATCATCTGTTTCTTCTGCTGCTTTGACTTCGCTCTCAATTTCTGAGTCCACAACTTTTATATTCTCTTTTCTGTTATCTAACACGTTCTTGCTGACGTAAGATAATTCTTTACCTACCTCGTCGCTGCTGAAAATGAATTCTCTCAAATAAAGTCTGCCGTCGACCCCATCTGCGTCGTCTGTATACACTTGTTTGTCGAATTTCCACAATCGACCTTTTACGAGCCGAAACGCCCATGCGTCGATGAGAAACTTTCTTTCCGAATCATCGATCCTGTTTCGGATGATGCACACTCTATATTTTTGATTTCTGAGCACGAGCTCTGGCGAGAAGATATTCTCGTACTCGCTCTGATTCTTCTGAGATTTCTGTTTGCTCTTTTCCTGTTCTCTTCTTTCTCGTTTCTCAGACAGCTCTCTCAAGACTTGTAGACTTCTTTCACGCTTCTGCGTCTTTCTTTCTTCCGCGTTTCTAAAGGATGAAACTCTCGTAGTGTACTTCTTCGATGCTTTTGCAGTAGGTGAAGCCAAAGAAGAAGATGACAAAGAAATTGAGGATTCCGAGGATTCCGAGGATGCCGAGGATGAAGGAAACAAAGATGTTCTATCAGCCAAAATTCTTCTTTTGTCATTGTGCGCTAATGGCACCTCTTCAGCTCGTATTCGAGCTTCTTGGAGAACCGCCTCATATAACACTTCAAACCTCGCGCGCGGTCTTACTAAGAAGACAGGATGATGAGTGTATTTCTTGTTCAGCAGTACAAGATTCTGGAGTCGATTGTCCAGCTGGTTTCCGTTGAGATATATGAGAATCACTTTTGAATCAGACGTGAGTCTTCCTCCGCATATGACTTCTGAAATCTTATAGGTTCTCAGCTCCCCGTCTTTCACTAGTTTCGTGTAGACAAAGTTTTTGCCAGTTTTAATATTTGAAATTTTCCATTCAAATCGACGAAGATAATCTTTGTCTTCTTGGTCAATGATGACTTCTGGATCTATGTGTTCACCCCATACGAGCACTTTTGCGTCATTTTCATTGTCACTATCACGATCAAAATCTGAAAACTTCATAACATAGTACTTTTTCTCTTCGTATTCAACTGGTTTGGAAAACACTATTTTCAGAGGATTTTTGACGCTTCTTCCTTTTCCTACTAAATTCTTATCCTGATCTCGTAGCTGGAGAAGTTTCTGTCTCCTTTCTGCAAAAGCTTCATCTCTGTGAATATGAGTATAAAGACTCGAATTATCTTTCAACGACATTGTTATTAAATATTTCAAACATAAAAAAAGTAAACGCAATCTTCTTCAATTTTTCTTCATTAGCTACAGAAAAGCAAGCACTTCAGGATGTCTTTTCCAAATATTCGAGAAGCAGTAAAGAGGCCAATAAATTGTATTTCTCTTGAATCTTCATCGAAATAGAACAAAGAGGAAGCAAGAATTGGACTTTTAGTAAAGAGGGACATACACGAATTCCTCTCCATTCACGCCATGGTTTCGGAGAAGCGTCTGTTTCCAGGAAAAGCAGTAATTTCCGCATTTGCAAGAGTTTGCTGAATCTTGTCTCTTGCGTCTTGAGAATGAGAGCTTCTGGATATTTCATTTGATCGAGTTTGATTTTGCTACTTACGTTGTCGAACATGCGAGATGTCTCTAGAACGACTTCGAATTTCTTCAATGGCTGCTCATTATGAAAAAATTCGTAGTGATATACGGTCGCCGCTTGCAAAAAATGTAGACGAACGAGAAAGTTCTGGTCGAAAGTAAACTCCTTGAACACTTCTAAACAAAAAAGAGAACGATGTGTATCTTCTTCTTGCATTAAGTAGAGTCCGTCTTGTTCACCGAGAATGGTCGATGTCACGATTTTCGGCTTCTTCAGAGAAAAATAGAACCGCGTGACCTCTTGCATCGAATCATCATAGATTCGAATCTGGCACGCGCCTTGAGAATATCGATTGAGAATATCGCCGAAGACCAGTTGTTTCGTCGCGTGGAGATACATACCTATTTCGAAAGTCGCCTCTAGATAGGCGAAAAACGCAGTGAAACGAGAACTCGCCGAGAATTCGTAGACGAGATCGTTGAAAGCACATCTTCCGTTTACGAAGAACAGCGTTTTCAGATTCTTCGCACTTGGAACGATAAGGTCGCTGAGTTCGAAATGATGAGGTTCACATGTGCTGCGTCTGTGTAAATTGTGGGCACAGAAGGGTTGACCATTTACGAAGAATAAGAAGTATGAGCTCTGTGGAGAAGAGGTTTTATCGCTTCGGCGATCTATGTAGCTAATTGAAGTGGAGCTGGGGCCGGAGTTGGTGTTAGAGCTGTTGCACATTTTCAGGGGAAGAAAATAGGGCATCGTTTTCAGACGAACGTTGATTTTGTTGCCGTTCGTGTACTTGATATCTTCTAAGTAGCGCGGTGAAACCATCTGATCAAAATTTAACTCGTAGAATATCGCATCACCAGGCTTATCTGTAAGGAATCTTTCTTCCGAATAGAATGCGAGGAAACAACAGCTCTCCGACTCATTCAAAAAGTCCAAGTCCATGATAGGCACGCTCTCCGTATTTTGTATTCTGAGATTTTCTGAGAACGAACGGAAGATTATTTTACTAATCATTTTTTTTGTCTGAACGTCTCCTGACAGAAACTGGTCGTTACATTATGATTTTTTTTGGTATCAATGCGCTCTAAATATAAGAATAATTTTCGTTTTCTACGAATTAAGTTAAGTTAACTGGCAAAGACTATAGAATGAATAATACTGCAGACGAAATAGGTGTGTGTTTACAGACTCATCGTCAAACAATTATGAGAACAAACAGAGAAGTTGTGAAAGAGATAAAAAAACTCGTCGGTGGCATCATGAAACAAAACATTCGATTGAAGAAGAAGCTCGGCATGGAAAATGCATTGGCTCAAAAGATCGGCTCAGAAACAGAAAGTATGCAGAAATTCATGGGCATCCTACAAGAATCCAGATCAAAACTTCTGGACGGCGTCGTCGACATCGAGACGAGTGTCAAGAAACTACAGAAAGATTTCAAGGTAAAGAAGAAAAAGCCGTTTCAGGAGAGAAACCGATGTCCACAAAGCCAGAATAGCAACGACTCATATCACGAATCGACCTTGTCGAATCTTGATTTCTCCGATAGAAACGAAGCAGATAAGAAGAATCCATCTGGTTCACCGACCCTCGCGAATCCAGTTTCAAAGGTCGGTGCGAGCAGCGCTGTTGTGCGTAAAAATGGGCTAACGAAAGAGTACGCGATTTCTCCGCAGCTCTGCAAGTTCATGAACACCGATTTCAACGCGACAAAATGCAGGAGCGAAGTCACGAAGTACATACATAGCTACATTCGCGAGAATTCTCTGAAAGCCGATATCGGTACTGCAAGTTTTACTCTCGACGAATCTTTGTCGACTCTCTTTGACATGCATTCAGGAGAAAAAATTCCTTATTTTACTTTGCCGAAGCTTCTGAATACTCACTTTCAGTACGAGAAGTCTTTGGCGACCTAAATGGAAACATTGGGATGGTCAAAAACTTATTCGGTGGGTGAGACGACAACTTTTTTAATAAAAAATTTCTTTATAAGACGATAATATAAACAGGTCACATTACAAATTCATCTGCAGAGAAAATGAATTCAAACAACTTTGTTCTCTTAGTCGTTGCGTTGATCTTCATCGTCTTCATCGTCATCTATATTTTCCACGAAAATACACAGCGAATCGAAAGTTTTTACGACGATTCGGATGTTTGTGCCGATCAGCTGAGTGATCAGGATTGCCTCAAGATCGGTCGTTGTAACTGGGTCAATAATACCTGTACTGCTTCATTAGATGATTATGCGAAATAAGAAAGAAACAATTAGTTCGATGGAAGCGAGATTTGTAGAAAGAATATCGAACGCATAAATGTATCAATAATCAAAATTTGACGCTCAGCAGAGAGAAAAATGCCTAGAACAAGAAAAAGTGGGAATTGGATTGAGAAAGCTCTCAAGGATGATTCTTACAAGATTGAACCTGCAATAGCCCAAGGGGATTGCTACTTTGATTGTGTTCGGAAAGCTATGAAC
>Ga0066180_10000059_pt1 | contig 17451 bp, 12 predicted proteins | sample LauGreSBDMM110SN_4_FD_59338 | JGI IMG/M metagenome (GOLD analysis project Ga0066180, IMG submission 59338) | Freshwater lake microbial communities from Lake Michigan, USA - Su13.BD.MM110.SN (version 2) (version 3) | ecosystem: Environmental > Aquatic > Freshwater > Lake | place: Lake Michigan... | reverse complement strand
CCAATTCTTTTAAACTTTTACTACATTATCTTTTACAGCAAACAAAGTAATGAGTGCTGAAATCAACAACGAACCAGCCATAAAAACATAGGATGCACCAAAGCCTCCAGTGCTTCCATTTAAAAAACCTACTAAATAAGAACCTGCGAAAGAACCAAATGCACCTAAACTATTGATTAGCGCAATTGCTCCACCAACTACATTACGGGGTAGAATCTCAGGTAAAATTGCGAAAAACGGGCCGTAAGGAGCATACATAGCGCCACCGGCAATAATGAGCAATCCATAAGACAACCAAAAATTTTGGGTACCAACTTTATAGGAGCAGTAAAAAGCGATAGCGCCTATTAATAAAAATGGCCAAACAAATGCTTTACGCTTCGATGTTTTATCAGAAAAATAGGAAACGCTAATCATTGCAAAAACTGCTAATATAAAGGGTACTGAAGCGAGCCATCCTGTTTTAACAATATTCATTTGGGGAGATGCATTGATGATAGATGGGAGCCACATCACAAAACCATAAACACCAATACTCCAAAAAGCATATTGAAGACTAAGCAATATAACTGTTCGGGATTTAAATGCTTCTGAATAATTTTTTACAGGCTTTATACTTTCCTGTTCAAGCTGTAGTTCATTCTCTATATCCTTTTTTTCTGTTTCTGATAACCAGGATGCATGTCGTGGTGTATCATCTACCAAACGCCACCAAAGAAATGCCCAAATTATTGCAGGTATTCCCTCTAATATAAACATCCAACGCCAACCTACGGATTTAATGAGATAGCCTGATACAATAGACATCCAAAGTAATGTTACCGGGTTACCCAAAATTAAAAATGTATTTGCCCTTGAACGTTCTGATTTGGTAAACCACCTACTCAAAAATATGAGCATGGCAGGCATTACGGCACTTTCAACCACCCCCAAAATAAAGCGAATAACAATAAGTAAATTGACATTGCTTACAAGACCTGTAATGGAAGCCAAAAAACCCCATGAAATCAGTGACCAAAAAATTAATTTTTTTGCGCTTTTATCAGAGGCATATAATGCCCCCGGTATTTGAAAAAAGAAATAACCTAGAAAAAAAAGCGATGCTAGCAATGATGAAATAGCTGGTGTGATATTTAAATCGTGAGCCATACCTCCAGCTGCTGCAAATCCAAAATTTGCCCGATCTAGGTAAGCAAGGCTATAGGTTATAAATACAATTGGTATTACGCGCAACCAACGCTTCTTAGCAAGTATTTTACCCATAAAATCAATTTGGTTTTACTGATTGCTTTAAAATAGCTATCTAATACACTTACTAAAAATTAAAACGATAAGGACAATAATTTTTTAGTACCCCCCAATCAATTATATTCTAGATAATTGATTGGGGAATAAAAATATCAGCATCATCATGACAGTTTGGTGAAAGTTTATTAGGAATCAACCTAATTTTCTGTCAATAATTAATAAAATATGGCAGATTCTCTATGTTAAAATTTTTACTGCTTGTCGTGCCAGCAATTGCCAAATACCATGATTCTTTTGCCAAACCAAAAGGACAAATAACTTAATCTGGGTAGGTTTACCACCATCCATTGTCATTCCATCCAAACGATGACGAACAACAGCTGCATCTCCAGATATGCTGATGGTTTGGTTGCTGATATCGATTTTGGTAAAATCATTTTCTCCACTCGTCAGTTTTCTAATGAACTCCTTTTTATCTTCTACATAACCTGCAGAGTGGCCATAGCTCAACTTTTCAGCAACCAAATTACTTAGCGCTACTTCATCTGCACTTACCATAGCTTGGCGCAACATTTCAACTTGACTGCCTACAACTTTTTCGGCTTTATGCTGCGCCAATAAACTAAATGTAGATATGAAAAAAAAGAGAGCAACTGAGAATACTTTTTTGATACTCATGATAGTTATTTGTTATAAAATAAATTATGGCCTAATGATGGTTCCATCCGCTTTTCTCACTTGCCAATTTGATTTTGTAGTAATAGGATATTTGGCAGCTTCTTTTTCATTTACGTCTACACCTAGACCAGGTACTTCATTTACAGACATGTATCCATTATCCATAGTTGGGCAACCAGTGAAAATTGTTTTTAATTTATCAGAAAAATGAACAGCTTCTTGAATTCCAAAATTCCAAACGGTGAGATCAATGTGTGCATGAGCAGCATGGCCAACTGGAGACACATCACCGGGACCATGGAATGCTGTTCTAATGTTAAAGTATTCTCCTAACCTAGATACTTTCATTGCTGGTGTGATACCGCCAATTTGTGATACGTGAACTCGAATGAAGTCAAACCACTGGTTTACCATTGGTAGCTTAAATTCATTGATGTTGTTAAAAAGTTCACCCATTGCGATAGGGACGGAAGTGGTAGCCCTCAATTGTTTGAACCATTCTTGGTTTTCTGGGGAGAATGGATCTTCTATGAAATAAGGATGATAATCCTCTAAATTTTTAATCATGTTGATGGCATCCATTGGTTGAACACGCTCGTGAATATCATGCAAAAGTTCAACATCATCTCCGCATATTTTGCGTACTGTTTGAAACATTTTAGGGACAGATTTAAGGTACATCCTCTCGTTCATATAGGCATCGTTTTCATAACCATAGCCAGCTTTAATGAAATCAGGTTTTTGTGCAATTCCAGTACCTATGCCTCCGTATCCTCCTTGTTGAATTCGAACATGCCTGAAACCTTGCTCCATGTATTTGGTGCAACTTTCAGCAACGGCTTCTGGAGTGGTTCCACTGGCATGTTCGTAACATTCAACAGCAAACCTGCTCTTGCCACCCAATAGCTGGTACACTGGCATATTTGCTCGTTTTCCCTTGATGTCCCAAAGCGCCTCATCCAATCCACTGATAACATTATTCAATACTGGACCATTTCTCCAATATGAACTCACATAGAATGAATTCCACATGTCTTCAATATTATCTACATTCTTACCTACAGCGAATTCATTGAGGTAGCTATTTATGGCAGTAACTACCACTACAGCTCGTTGATTGAAGGTTGCACAACCTAGTCCATATAACCCTGGTTCACTCGTTTCAACTTTTACAACAATCAGGTTAATTCCTTCTGGACATGTAGCGATGGCTTTAATTTTGGTAATTGTAACAGGAGCCATTCCTCGTGCATAAGAAGGTGTTTCCTTTGCTTCAGCCATTAATTTATTTCCGCCTAAAAGGCCAAATAAACCAACAGACGATCCCATGGCCATCATTTTCATCAGTTCACGCCTGCTTTTACCTTCATTGTTTTGCATTTGTTTCATTTTATTACTTTTTTTAATGTGATAGATTCTATTGAATTTCTGCTAACCTTACTTTTACCTTATTTTTTGTAAGCAGGTGGATAATTAAAAGGGCCAAGAGATAGGTGCAGCCACAAATTGTAAAAATCAAATTGTATCCAGCTTGAATATTCCCAGCTGCCTTGTACTTGTCTAAAACAGCACCAATAAACATAGGAAACAAAATACCACCAATCGCTCCAGCCATACCGCCAATGCCAACAACTGAGCTAACCACTTGACTTGGAAACATATCGGATGCCATGGTGAAAACATTCGCAGCCCAAGCTTGGTGAGCAGCCACGGCAATACTTAGCAAACCAACAGCAACCCAAGGTCCTTTGGCAAATTGTGCCATTATTATTGACAGTTCGAGTATGGCAAAAATGAATAAAGCAGTTTTTCTAGCTTTTAGGGTTTCCCACCCTTTTTTTACCAAATAAGAAGAGAAATAACCACCAAAAATACTGCCTACGGTGGTGGCTGCATAGATAATCATCAATTCAAAACTTGGCTTTTTTAAATCGAGTTCAAATGTGGTAGAAAAATATGATGGTAACCAAAAAAGGAAAAACCAGTAGATTGGATCAATAAGTCCCTTGCCTGTTATATAAGCCCAAGTTTGCTTGAACTGAAATAACTTCGACCACTTAACTGGCTTCGAGTCCTCAGATGAAGTATAGTCATCATCTTGACGTATATATTCTAGTTCTTGCTTTGAAAGTCGCTTTTGTTTTTCAGGGATTTCATAAAAAATCCACCAAAAAATAAGCCATACAAATCCAAAAGAACCCGTAATCCAAAACACTTCTTGCCAGCCTGCATAATTTAGAATAATTGGAACAATGATGAGAGAAACAACTACACCCACGCTTGTTCCAGCATTGAATAAACCTGTTGCAAGTGCCCTCTCTTTTTGGGGAAACCATTCTGCTATTGTTTTCATAGCTGCGGGAAAATTCCCAGCTTCACCCAAACCAAGTCCCAACCTTGCCGCAGCGAATCCCCAAGCACCACGAGCAAAAGCATGTAAAATTCCAGCAATACTCCAAAATACTATGGTAATGGCATAACCAAGTTTCGAACCTATTTTATCAATAATTCTTCCACTAATTAATAACCCTATTGCATAAGCTGCTGTAAAAGCCATTACAATTCTTGCAAATGCGGTTTCAGTCCAAGAAAACTCTTTTTCTAAAATTGGTTTTAATAAACCAATCAATTGTCGGTCTAGATAATTGATTGTAGTTGCAAAAAATAGCAACACAACCACTACCCATCGGTAATTATTTTTCAGCATTGTTCCCATTTTTCCATAAATGATTTAAAATGGTTAAATATGTTAGTTTCATTTAAATTATTGATTAAATCAGCAGGAAACAATGGCGACCCAATTCCAAAGGCATCAGCACCTGCATTTTTATATCGTTTCAGGTCATCACTTCCTACACCACCAGTTGGCATTAGCTTTATGTGAGGGAAAGGAGCTTTGACAGATTGAATGAATTCAGGACCTAAATGCGATGCTGGAAAAACTTTTACCATGGATGCACCTAGAGACCATGCAGTATAAATTTCTGTTGGAGAAAAGGCACCAGGAAAAATAGGAACATCAACGGCAACACATTTTTCAATCACATCTGTAACAATGATAGGAGTAACAATAAAATCTGCACCTGCATCCAAGGCTTTTTGAAGATCAATTAAATTACACACAGTTCCTGCTCCAATATTAATAGAATCACCAAACATTGTTTTGGCTTTTCTTATCAAGCTTTCTGCACCGGGGGTATTCATTGTTACTTCAATGGTTGAGAATTCTGCATTAACATACAAAGGAAGTATCCGCTCAAAAGCATCCGAACTGATGTTACGAATAATCCCAATAATAGGTACTTTGTCAAATTTGATCCACGAAAACATACTATTTTTTATTTGGAATTATTTAATGTTAAATTTCGAAAGATCAACTGACCTGCAATAGTGGCCTTATCTGTCATTTCATTTGAAAGTATCGTTGTTCGTTGCATAAGTCCCAATTCTTGCAACCCCAGCTTATAGAAATTGTGTAAGTTACTGCTGCTGCATAAAATGATGGGAAGCACCTCTGTACTAAGCAAACACCTGAGTTCAGATCCTATCAATAACCCACTCAGATAAATGCTATTTTGACGTTTATCAAACAATCCAAAAAGTTGGTTAGTCCTTACGGAAAAAAGGTTGTGCAGAATTGAAGAATCAGAAGAGGCTCGAATTCCTTTTCTAAAAACGTTAGCATCATCTTCAGATATCAAACCCAACTTAGACGTATTAACAGAATCACTTAGGATGCTGTGGTGGCTTAATAAACCATACACTTCACCAGTCATGAAAGTTTGAAAATTCGTCATCTCGTTTCCATGGATGTAAATATGCTTACAATGAGTACCAGGGAATATTAAGATGGCTTTTTCTGGACGAAGACCATCTTGTTCTAATAATGAAATCATTCCAAGCACTTGTGTTTCCTCACCCCGCATAACATCATCAACACTTTTAACTCCTGAAATAAGAACGATTTCATTTTGAAAATCATTATCCGCTGATATTGTTACTGTCAATGCATTACTCCCATCCAAAGAAAATGGAAGTTCTGCATAATTTACTACAAGCATACCAATAGAGGATGATGCCATTCCAGAGATCATGATGGGTACATCATTCAGGTTGATTGACAACAATTCTGCAAGTGCATCTACCTGTCTTTTCAACTTTTGACGAAAATACTGTTCTCGTGTTGTAAGATTTTTTTCTGCATGCGCTTGCCACAACCTAAAAGTACTGGCAACTCCTTCTCTAGTATTTACTTCACCTTCCACTTTTTGTTCAGCTATATTGAACAACCTTAATCGGAAGGAAGACGTTCCCCAATCACAACCCAGCAAAAATTTTTTATTCATTATGTACATTTATTCCAACAGGAATACATTAAAAGTCATTTTAAAAATTGCTTGGTACCAACGCAATTACGCTATTCATAACACTCAGAATGGTACCAAGCAATTGCCTATCACTACAAAGAAATTAAATTTTACTTACTATCCCACCAAACTTTTGAATTTAAATCATTAGGACCCTGATTTTTAATTGCAGAATTTAGGTTTTCTTGGTTCGTGATTGTTTCACTATCTGGGTATGGTAACCTGCTAATAAAGTTCCCTTTAATTTCAGATCCTGGATATGGATTTTTTGTCAAAGCAGGAAACCCGCTTCTTCTAAAATTTGCGAACGTTTCTGAACCATTTATAAAAGAGGCTACCCAATATTGATTGTTTATTTGTTCAAGCTGTTTTCCTGCTTGAAGGGTATTAGCATCAACATAGGCCTGGATTTTATCAGCCGCGATGGCAGCTTTGATATCATACTCAGCCATTTGAAGCATATGGGCTCTTATACCCAATTTGTATGTAGCATCAGCATCGCCGGTAGTCCATCCCCTAACAATAGCTTCTGCTAAAAGCAATTGGGTTTGTCCATAAGTAAGGTGATACTCTGGTGCATCTGTTTTCAATATGGTTGTTAAATTCACTTGTGAATAATCATACAAGCTCGCTGTTCCGTAAGTTGCAAATGTGTTTTTTATTGAAACGTCATCATAACCCATTGGCATTCCAATTTGAACAGTTGGGTCATTTGTGGTTCTAGGAGCAGCTTGGTCTGCACCCGACTTTGCACCTACATGCCTTACTGAAATTGATTGCAAACGAGGGTCATTGTTGTTTTTCAAGAAATCCACAAATGGTTTTGCCAAGTAGAAATTGGCCTTCTCTCTTGCAGTAAGATGAACAGCAATCCAATTTTGATACAAAGAGGTATGGCGCATAACGGAGTTGTCTGCATTCGATTGCATCAAGCCACCAGCAACTGCTTTCTTTACATAGGTTTGTGCAGCAGCAGGATCAATTCTAGTTAATCTCATGGCTGCCCTTAAAAGCAATGAATAGCCGAATTTTTTCCATCTCACTATATTTCCTCCATAGAGAATATCTCCTACAGAGGTTGGTTTGCTTGCATCCAAAGCTGCAGATGCTTCATCCAATTCTTTTAGGATGTCTTTGTAAATCAGTTCTTGTTTGTCATACTTAGGCTTTGAAATACCTTCCAAAAATCCTTTTGCAGCTTCATTATATGGTATATCTCCATAAGTATCGGTCAAGATCATGAATGCATAACACTTCCAAATTCTTGCTTCATTATACAAGTTTGTCTTGTTTTGATCGGCCTTTGTTTTGTCTATTACGTACACCACTTGTTTTAAAACACTTTGGTAGAAATTTACCCATATTGGTGTTGTATTAGACGGATTGAAGATGTTGTAATTACCTCCAGAAAGAGAACTTCCGAAAGGTGTAATTACTTGTTGAACAATGCCAAAATCATAGCATAACAATTGAAGTGTAGCGAAATTATCTCTGTAAGTAGCATCTATTATGCCCTTGTTCATTACAAATTGAGGATCGAGTGAAACAGGATCCACCCTATTGGTATTGAGGTTATCGAAACCCTTTTCACAACCTTGGAACATAAATCCTAATAGGACTAGTCCGCTTATGAATAATTTTTTCAGTTTCATGTCTGTTGATTTTAAAATTTAATATTGAGGTTGAATCCTATTGTTCTTGTAGGTGGCAATGGTGTCCAAAAATCAAGCCCAGTTTCATTATCAGAGATATTCGCAACATTTTCAGGGTCCATGTTTTCTGTCCACTTCTTCAATATTAGCACATTGTTTGCCACAAGATTTGCCTTGATTCCCTTTATGAACTTAATGCTAGACAGATACTTAGTAAAGTCATATCCCACTGAAAGCTGACGTAATTTCCAAAATCCTGAATTGAACACAAAGTCTTCATTTACACCAAGTACGTTGGGTGTTTCATAAAATGGTTGTATATCAGATTTTGTTGTATTCACGCCTCCATCTTGATTTACACCTTTTCCAATTACAAATCCTTCTGCACGTCCGTTCAAGGTCATTTTGTGAAGACCATGACGAAGGGCGTTCATGTTAGATCCAGCTATCATTTTAGCACCCAACCTAAAATCAATGAGTGAGCTTATTTGAACACCATAAATTGTAAAGGAGTTGGTAATTCCACCAAAATATTTAGGGAGAATATTTCCTACGTAAGCAGGTATATCATTGCGAAGGGGCCTACCACTTGCTTTGTCAAACACCTGATTACCTTTTGCATCCCTTCTAAAGAGGAAAGTATACAAGGCGCCAACGGGCATACCTACAACCTGCTTGATTGTACGGCCTCCGCCACCACCCACAGAAATTACAGTATCAGAAGGAGATGAACCCAACTTCAATACTTTGGATGTATTATACGCTCCATTGAGGTTAACATCCCAGCTGAAGTTCTTTGTTCTGATTGGAGAAAACGTCAGTTGCATTTCCAACCCTTTGTTCATACTTTCTCCGATATTGATGAGCTTATTGGTAAATCCAGAAGCATCTGAAATCTGGGCAGCCAAAATCTGGTCTTTTGTAATTTTATAAAAATACGAAAGATCAAGTCCTACCCTACTCCTAAACATCTTTAGCTCTAAACCGACTTCTGATTCAGAAACACGCAAAGGCCTTAAAGCAGGATTGGGAACGAGCGTGGTATTGATACCACCCACCGGAACTGTAGCACCTGAAGGATTAGGGAAAAGGTTATTATTCACGCCAAAATACAAGGCATTTGAATATGGCGCCACATTATCATCCCCCACTTCTGCATAGGCTGCACGAAGTTTACCATAGTTTATCCAAGAAGGCATTTTAAATTTCTCTGAGAAAATAAAACTGCCAGTTACAGATGGATACAAAATACTTCTTGCATCTGCCGCCAAAGTTGAGAACCAATCATTTCTTGCAGTTACATTCAAAAAGAGAAAGGTTCTGTAAGAAAACTCAGCAGATCCATACAACGAATTTACACCCCGCTCAGACTTACTATATAATGGATCTTTTGCTCTTCCATTCATGATGGTAAACAAACCAGGTTGAACAAAATCTTGAACAGTAACACTATTGTATTCTGTGCTTCTATACATTTGGTTTCCACCCAATGTTAAATCAACTCCAAAATCACTGATCTTTTTATTTGCGCCAATAAGAAAATCGTAGTTGCGTTCGCGAAACCTACGCAGATCTTGTGTATACGAACCATTGATAAATCCTGTAGGAGCTGCAGGAATCGGAGCATACCCATTTGGAATGTTATAATCTTGATACCTGGCATAATAGTCTTGAGCTACACGACCTTGGGCATAAAGCCATTTATTGATTTGATACTTGATGGAAATATTTCCCAACAACCTATCGCGCTTGATATTTTCAAACCTTTTATTGAGTGAAAAATATGGATTGTTACGCACAAGGAACCTCGCCATAACGAATTCATTGCCATTAGGCATGAGTTGATTTTGCTGCATGGCTTCAAATGGCATTGAATTTGCCAATGTATAAATCACTGTAGGAATTGCCATGTCTTGCGTATTCACCTGTGGGGGGTTCTTGTTGTATTCGTTCGAATAATTTACATTACCCTGAACGGAGAGTGCCTTATTTATATTCTGACTGAAACCCAAGTTGATTGTTTTTTTATTGAATACATTGTTTGAAAGAATGCCTTGGTTTTCTGAATTGGACATTGAAAGACGAAAAGATCCATTTTCATTTCCATTAGACAAAGTAACGGTGTTGGTCAAATTTGTTCCTTTGCGGTAGAATTTATCATACCTATTGAACACCGGCGCATAAGGCCAATCTTCGCCATCAAAAAGGACTTGTCTCATACCCGGTTGAAATTTTTCTCCAAAACTCCAAACAGCAGATTGAGGATAGGCGGAAGTTGGTCTAACCCCTCTTTCCCCTTGCCCATATTCATACTGAAAATCAGTAAAATCAAGAGCCTTGTCTGTGGTATAGTTGGCATTGTATTCAATTCCAATTCCTTTTCCAGAGCCTTTTTTGGTAGTTATCATCACCACTCCATCTTTTGCTCTTGAACCATAAAGGGCCGATGCAGTTGCGCCTTTCAAAACTGTGATTGATTCAATGTCATCTGGATTAATTGATGAAAAACCATCGCCACCATCAGAACTATTTACCTGTCCTGACCTTGCGCCAATTCCACCTCCCAAACCATACGTAGTGTTGTCCATCGGCACACCATTTACCACAATAAGGGGTTGGTTAACACTGTTAAAGGATGATTGGCCACGAATCCTAATCTTTGTTGATCCTGTTGGTCCGGTTCCCATTGTGGAAATATTCACCCCCGACAATTTACCTTGCAAAGTACTCATTGGGTTGGAAGTTCTGTTTGTAGACATTGCATCTCCGCTTACAGTGGCAGTGGCAAAACCCAAGCGCTTGGCTTCTTTTTTTATGCCCAAAGCTGTTACAACAACGTCTTGTAAACTCTTGGGATCATTTGTCATTACAACATTAACTTCCTTAGCACCTGATAATTTAATTGACTTGTCTAAATAACCAACATAAGAAAAAATCAATGTTGCATTTGATGATGCTTTGATGGCATAATTACCATTAGCATCAGTAATTGTTCCTTGACCGCTTTCTGAAATTTGAACATTGACACCCGCTAGCGGGTCTTTGTTTGAACCGGTTACCTTTCCGGAAATAGTCACTGTCTGTGCCAATACAAAAAATTGACAAACCAGTGTGAAGAAGGATAGAAATAAAAGTTTCTTTTTCATTTAAATGGCTTTACAAGTGAATCAAAATTGAAGGTTTATATAAGAGAAAGTTTTACCAGTTGTGAATTGCTCCATCCGGACTCTTTAAATATGGATGAGGAAATTTTGTATTTGATGTTATCTCAAATAACAAATCCGCCTTTTTAGGATTGAACTTAACACCTAATCCAGGAGCTGGATTGAGATAAATTTTTCCTTTATTGAAGAGGATATAATCATCGTTAAAGTAGGCTGGACGCTCAACTTCACCACCTGCTAATTCCATTAAACAACGAACAGGACTGCTAGAACCCAAAACATGAGCAAGGCTTGCAGTTGAAAGCGGGCCAGTAAAATGAGGGATCATACCCACATAATGAGTTTCGCACATCGAAGCGATCTTTTTCAGCTCTGAAAGGCCTCCAGAATTTGGCAATGTAGTCCTTGAATAATCTATCAGACGACTTTCAATCATTTCATTGATGTCCCATCGATCTCCAAATTGTTCACCAACTGCAATTGGAACTGTTGTAAGGCTTCTTATTGTTTTGTACACTGCAGGATTTTCCGAACGGATAATATCTTCTATAAAGTAAGGCTCAAGGTTTTCGATGGCTTTGCAAATTTTCAAACCATCTTGTGTGTCAAAACGGGTGTGTAAATCGATTGCCCAATTACCACTTCCGCCAACAGCAGCATCTAATTTTTTACAATGTTCAATGGTTTGCTTGACGTTGTCATAAAAATCAAAAGGCGTTTCACCGCTGCCACCAGTTGGACCGGTGCGGTATGTTCTGAAACCTGCAGCAATACAATCTTTTGCTCGATCATATTCAGTAGCACCAGTTGAATTTTTAAATCCAGTAGCATAACAATCTATATATTCTCTTGTAGCACCACCCATGAGTTCATATACTGGCACATTCAATGCTTTGCCTTTTATGTCCCACAACGCCATTTCTATTGCGCCAAGTCCATGAAGTTTTTCTCTTCCTGGAGGGTAAAACATGCCTCTATACAGATACTGCCAAAGATGCTCAATTCGAAAAGGATCGGCACCTATAAGCATTTGGGAGCATTGCTCAACCATGTCTTTTGTACCACCTTCTCCAATCCCGATAATTCCTCCATCGGTTTCAATTTCCACAATACCCCTTGCTTGATTGAACAAAGGTTTTGTGTAACCCGGCGCAGCATAATACCTGATTTTTTTAATTTTCAGGTTTGAACTTGCCGTTTGCGTAAATTTTAGGGGATTGGCTTTTAAGCCTGAGATTCCACCCAAAATGGCTCCTGAACCCATTAATGCTGTTTGAAAAAAATTCCTTCTTTGCATGCAATCGTTTTAAATAGTTAAACTTTTGTTTTTATTGTTTTTAATAGGGTTTAATTACCAGTTGTGAATAGAGCCATCTGGACTTTTAAGATACGGGTGTGGGTATTTAGTGTTTTCATTGATTTCAATAAGAAATGTAGCTTTTGTTGAATCAAAATTTACCCCTAGGCCTGGACTTGGGTTCAAGTATAATTTTCCTTTTCTAAAGTCTAGCAAATCGCCGTTAAAATAATCAACCTTAGAAATGCCACTGCCTTCATACATGCAGCGAGCAGGACTGCTAGAACCAAGAACATGCACCAGTGCAGCTACAGAAAGAGGACCTGTGCCATGGGGAATCATCCCAACATAATGTGTTTCACACATTGAAGCGAGTTTTTTGAATTCAGAAATGCCTCCGGTGTTTGGAAGGGTAAATCTGGTGTAATCTATCAGGTGATTTTCAATCAATTCATTGGAATCCCACCTATCTCCAAATTGTTCACCAACGGCCAATGGCACTTTGGTCATTTGGCGAACGGTTTTATAGACTGCCAAATTTTCTGATCTAACCGGATCTTCAACAAAGTATGGACCGAGGTGTTCTATCTCATTGCAGATTGTCATTGCATCTGTAAGATCAAAACGTGTATGCAAATCAATAGCCCAATTCCCTTTCCCGACTGCATTAGACACTACCTTACATTTCGCTATGGTGGCTTTTACATTCTGTCCTGGTTCAAAAGGCTTTTCAACATTACTTCCCCCTGTAGGTCCAATTCGATAAACCCGATATCCTGCTTCCATTACAGACCTTCCGGTTTTTTCTTCTGTAGACTTATCCATATCATCTGGACCGCCTTTATAGCAGTCAATATAATCTCTTGTTGCTCCACCGAGCAAGTCATACACAGGAACACCCAATGCCTTGCCTTTTATGTCCCAAAGAGCCATTTCAATAGCGCCTAACCCGTGAAGTTTTTCCCGACCTGGTGGGTAAAACATGCCGCGGTATAGATATTGCCAAATGTGTTCTATCCTAAAGGGATCTGCGCCAATGATCATTTGAGCGCACTGCTTAATCATATCTACGGTGCCCCCTTCCCCAATACCAATGATTCCGCCATCGGTTTGAATTTCAACAATGCCTCTAGACTGGTTTATTAAAGGTTTGTTATATCCTGGAGCAGCGTAGTACCTAATTTTTGTGATTTTTAAATTTGATGAAGCATGTTGAAGACTTCCATCAGGCATGGCTTTTAAGCCAGACATACTGCCTAAGAACACCCCGGAACCTAGTAAAGCTGATTGAAGAAAATTTTTCCGGTGCATTTTTTATTTGATTAATCGATTAAGCAACTAGGGCAATTCAAAAAACCTGATTTATGGTATAATACGTTTGAAAGCACCATAATTCAGCGTAAATAAAATCAAAATCGAAAAATATTAATCGATTAAGTTAATATCATGTATGAATTTAATAATATTTTTTATAAAACCAAAAAAAATGCAAAAAATATTTTTTTTATTGCGTAAAATTATCCTAAAAACCGAATAGTTTGACGTTAATCGATTAAAGTAAAGAAATTATTTAATTTGTATTATGATTTAGAAGGCTCTTTTTTCCTAGATGATGCCCTTTTTATAAGAGTGGCCTGCATCAAAACTTGCTGTGTTGGCAACTCTGGATTTTCAATTTTTTGAATGAGAATTTCAACAGCTTTTTTTCCTAATTCATTCATTTGCTGCATGATATAGGTAATTGGACACTGATACAAATCAAACAACTCAGCCTGTCCAAAACTCACAATACCTAGGTCTTCTGGAACTTTCAATCCAAGTTCATTGATATATTTAAGCGAATTGACAGCCAGGCTGTACGTGCAGAAGATTATAGCGTCAACAGGTTGATCAGAAGAGAGCATCTCATCAATTGCCTCCCTTGTTTTTACACCTACTTCTTGAATGCGAACTTTCCTCAACCATTTGGCATTGGCCTGAACGCCGTGAATGCTGAGGGAATCTTCATAGCCGCGGATTCTCTCTTTCATATGGTGAAGGGCAGATTCATAACCGAGCAAGCCGATATTCTTGTATCCCATTTCCAACAAATGCGTACAGGCATCAAAGGATGCCTGATAATTATTGGTTGACACATAATTTGTTTGAATTTCAGGGAAAAAGCGGTCTAATAAAACAAAAGGAATGTTCTCCTCCAACAGATAACGGATTTTGGGTTGAGAATTCTCGGTTGGCACAATAATAAATCCATCTACAGCCCTGTTAATAAGCATGTCAATGAGGTCGAACGACTTTTCAGCATCTTCATCAGAACTTCCATAAAAAACGGTATAACCGAAGCGCTTTGCTTCGTTTTCTACAACACGTGCAATGTTTGCAAAAAAGGGGTTTGATATATCTGCAATTACCAATCCTAACGTATAACTTTTTCCGCTTCTAAGGCTTCTGGCTAAATAATGTGGTTTGAAATTTAATTCTTTGGCTATTGCCAGTATCGTTGCGGCCATTTCCTTTCCTACTTTCCCCTCTTTGTCTTTTCCATTCATCACGTAAGAAACCAATGCTGTTGAAACACCTGCCCTTACTGCAATGTCTTTTAAAGTAACTTTTTTCTTCTGCTTCATATCTTGATTATGGCATAAAACTAAACCCAATTTCTAACATTGTAAACAAACTGAATCAAAAACAGATTAATCCCGTTGATTAATTGGAAGAAGGCAATGCAAAAGAAACGTAAGAACCTCCGGGTTTTAATTTATATCGAGTACCACCAGCTGCTATTGCTATGTACTGTTTTCCATTTATCATATAAGAAATGGGTGTTGCAAAACCGCCCGCTGGCAACTTTTTCTCCCACAAAATTTTTCCTGTAGCTTTATCAAAGGCCCTCAATTTCTCATCAAACGTAGCTGCAATAAATATCAACCCACCAGAAGTTGCTAAAGGACCACCATGATTTTCCGTGCCTGTATTAGATACGCCTTGTTTGACTAGTTCAGGATATGCTCCCAATGGAACTTGCCAAACTGGCTCTCCTGTGTTTAAATTGATTGCATTTAAAGTTCCCCAAGTGGGAATTAAAGCAGGATAATTTTCATGATCTCGAAACTGACGGATTCCATTGCTTAAAAAAGGTGGAGCATAGGGGAATTCATTCATTTTTCTTTGTTGTTTATTTTGAACAACAGGATTTGCAGTTGATAATTTAGGGTCTTTAATCAAAAAATTGACTACCTCTTTCAAATCTTCTTTTGAAAAATGTTGAAATGAGGGCATTCTTCCTTTTCCAGTTGACAAAATTGATTCTATTTGACTTCTACTCATCCTGCTCCCGATATCTGCTAGACTTGGTATATCTTGCATTTTAGATGAATACTTTGGATCTCGATACAGTCCACCATGACAAGTAAAGCAACTCGTTTGATACAAACTTTCGCCTCTAGAATACAATGAAGAACTAGAAGCCAAAGCATTCCGCATTTGAATAAACCAAAGCATGTTATTAGAATTCACATAAAGAATTCCGTCTGTATCAGTTGCATTTCCGCCCCATTCTGCACCTCCACCCAAGCCCAAATACAGCGAGCCATCTAAACTTGGTGGCATATATTTACTGCCTCTTGTGCTGGTCAAATAACGTTGCATTACATATTCTCTTGCCTCATGCGTTCGATTTGTGATGGTGCTTTCATTCAGTTCCTGAAGAGAAAAAGGCTTCGGCTTTGTGGGGATAGGTTGGGTTGGCCATGGATGCTCCCCTGGCAATGCAGGAGAAATAGGTACGCTCACTTCGTTGATTGGAAACAAGGGTTCTCCTGTTTCTCTGTTTAGCAAAAAAATCAACCCATCTTTTGTTGCCTGAGCTAACGCATCAATTGATTTTCCTTGATAATTAACAGTTACCAAATTAGGTTGACAGGGAAGATCGCGATCCCATAAATCATGATGAACCGTTTGATAATGCCATACCCTTTTCCCTGTTGAAGCATTCAGCGCGAGGATACAATTTGCAAATAGGTTTTGTCCTTCCCGATCACCTCCATAAAAATCGCTGCTCGGCGATCCAGTTCCTGCAAAAACCAATCCCCTCTTTTCATCCAACACCAAACCTGCCCAACAATTTGCTCCACCGATTTTTTTATACGCATCTTTAGGCCAAGTTTCGTAACCGTATTCACCAGGAAGTGGGATTGTATGAAATACCCAAGCTAGTTTCCCCGTTTTCACATTGAAAGCCCGTATATATCCCGGAGCTGCATCACCGGCTTCTGAAACTGTTATTCCAATGATAATCAGATCTTTAAAAATAATTCCAGGGGTTGTTAATTTGACAGACAACTCCCCTACATCATGCCCTAATGATACTTTATCTCCCAAACCTTCGTGTAAATCAATCTCCCCATGCTTTCCAAAACTTTCTATTAGTTCCCCATTGTCAGCATTTATAGCCAACAGTTTTGGTCCAACACCATACAATATCCTTTTATCATCACCATCTTGCCAATATGCCACACCTCGCAAGGCATGAGATCGTTGCTTCGTAGATATTTTTTCAAATGGATTAAATTTCCATAATTGCTTTCCAGTTGAAGCATCAAGTGCAAACAATTTCATGGCAGGGCTTGTTCCATACATGATTCCATTTACAACAATCGGTTGACATTGAATGTCGCCAAAAGAATTCAAAGAATCCTTATTTTCTCCTGTATCGTAAGTCCAAGCAACCTCAAGATCCTTAACATTCGAAACATTAATTTGTGACAAAGTTGAAAAACGATTGCCCTCTTTATTCCCCCCATAGATTTTCCAATCTTGATTTTCACTGCAAGCAGAAAAAAGAAATAAAACGGAAACAACAATGCCTATTTTCATCAACTTTATTTTTTATTGAAATGAATTTGATTGCGAACGAAACGAATAAGCTCTTTACTTCCTGGTTTAATGTTTATTTTTGGCAATTTTCTTACCAACCAAAGTACTTTCCACCTTACAGTTTCTCCCGGCCTTAACGATGTATAAGCCCCTTGTACTTCAACTTCTACGTA
>Ga0066180_10000052_pt1 | contig 17653 bp, 16 predicted proteins | sample LauGreSBDMM110SN_4_FD_59338 | JGI IMG/M metagenome (GOLD analysis project Ga0066180, IMG submission 59338) | Freshwater lake microbial communities from Lake Michigan, USA - Su13.BD.MM110.SN (version 2) (version 3) | ecosystem: Environmental > Aquatic > Freshwater > Lake | place: Lake Michigan... | reverse complement strand
TTTTTTTTTTATCACTGCGAATGATACATTTATAGTATTTAATTCATATCATACCGTTGCAAGAAGGAAAAAAAATGATCTATGGACTCTCAGAATTTCTCTAACTCCTTTAAGTTCGCTCATTCACAATAAAAAATATGAGTCGTTATGTATCTGATCAACAAGAGGAAATTATTCAAGACGAAAAACATTATGTCAAACTAGTTAGTGGAGTTCCGGGTGCTGGAAAGACCAATCTGATTGTCTATCATACAATTGAAAACTTGTCTTATCCAGAATGTCATACGCAAATAGTCACCATGATGACTTCTGTAACCACGGAAATCAAACAGAGACTTGTTAAATATCAAGGCTTGCAACTTAAAAAACTTGGTAAGACGAATCATTATGGAAAAGTCGAAAAAAAGTCCGCAATAACACTCTCGACACTTGGAGCGTGGATACATCAACTTTGCGAATACAATAAAATTCAAGTTCCTGGTCACGATTTTGAAAAGAAAAAGATTCTTTTATTTCGTTGGATGGAGACGAATGAAGATAAATTTCAATTGACCATGAGAACGAGCAACAAACCTAAACCAAAAACGCCAAAATGTCTCATTGTAGACGAGACGCAAGATTGCGACCTCCTAGAGATCAAAATACTTATCAAAGTAATAACGTTGTTCCCTACACTCGTCGTTATCATGGCATATGATGTTCTTCAATCGCTCAAAGAGATCGAGTTCGCAAGACATTTGAACTTTCTTTCCTCTCTTCCTTCAGCAAAAATATTCCCAATGTCTATCTGTTATCGTTGTCCTTATGCCCATATTGCTTTCAATAATTTTCTGCTCCAGGATGTCAGAAGACTGCGAGGATTAGACGATTTGACTGCGAACAATGCAAATTTGGAAGACCGACCGTTTTTATTCTATCACGAAGGACTGCGTAATAAAGAGCATAATGACGCCAATGCAGAGATTGTCCTACAGATTATCACAACACTCTTCAAACTAGATACAAGTCTTCTTCCCGGCAACGTTGTTATAAACATGCGCGCCACGAACGATAATGATACATTTGTCTCCTTGCTTGAACGTCTAAACGGATTTTTTGCTTCCACTGGTTTTGGGTCTGGAAAATTCGTGCATTTTCGGACAAATGACGGCGAAAAGATCAATTGGGAAGAGAACGAGCACAATGCCGTAGCTGCAAGTATTATGGCAGTCAAAGGTAGAGACAGAAGCGTCATTATAAATCTTGGACTTACTGAAAAAGCTATTCCTGCTTGCAACGAAATCGACAACGAGAGATCGCTCAACGCTGAATCATACATCAATGTCATGACCAGTAGAAGTACAAAGTACCTCTTCATTGGATTCACAAAATCTTCTCCATCGCGCTACCTTGCTAAGAAAAGAGAAGAGTTGTCGAACTATTGCTATGAAGCGTATAACAAAGATTTCCTTCTTTTTCCGGAACCATATCGCAGCATCGCATACAGACTTCGTCAAGATGCAAGTGACATTACCTGGCCTCATCACTTGTCAAGCGGATACGAAAGGAAATTAAAAAACTACACTATCAAACACCATTTCATTGAAACATTGCGTTATCCTTCTATTCTTTTCCAAAGCGACGATGCTATAAATGCAGAAAATGAAGAGTTTGGAGAGGAAGTCGATTTTAGTCTGTTGCCGCAAAACAAAGACAACTATGATATCTTAAGATCCATTGTGCAACTCGTCATGCTTCGCAAAAACTTTCCCCAACTTCTCTCAGGTTTTCTTCCAAAATACCAATTAATTCGATATGTCAGAGACAAACAGGTTTTCCTGAAATACCATGATATGAAAGAAGAATGTCGCAGACAAACGGACATGCCAGAGAGCGAAGAATCGGATCTTACTCCTGAGTTGCATGAACTGATATCCTCGAAAGCCAAAGTAGCCCTGGATTGTTTCAATACTGAATGCATGCGTAGATGTTTTGACATATATTTCGACGAGAACGTACATTGTCTAGAAATTCCCTCTGATGTTTGGTGGAAACTCGCTATTTTCAACGCGCATATATCCGATAAAAAATTTTTACAGCATTCTGTTTACGTTTTAGAGAAAACGTGTCCTTTGGATCTTGCAGGATTCGTAAGAAATGTTTTCATTTATGCAAATTCTGTCGATTATGAGAACAAAAACCTTTTCAAGAAATTTCGTCTTCCGACATTTGTCGAAAAAATCCCCATAGAAGTTCGTGAAACTGTCGAATGTTTTTCTACAGCTACTTGTGAACTTTCGTTGTCTGTAGTCAAACTAGGATGTGTCCATTGCAGTGAGAGTCAGAAGGTTGAACCAAATGATGCGTTGCATTTAAATGAGAATATTCTCTATGCCTTCCTGCTTACCATGTTTCTTCGAGACCATTTTAAGAGAAATGTCACCAAGATATCTTTGTATGACCTGGGTCGCGGAAAGCGCATCGTTTTTGGCCCAAGTGTCATTGGAAAGTTACCTCTTTTTAAAGTCGCACTTCAACGAGTTTTTCAAAAGTTCTACGATACGAAAACAGTACCGATACCAACTGATTTTTGAGTTTAAAGTGACGAGAAGACGATAGAACTTCTAAATATTCTACGTACTTTTCTGTTAAACGCAACAGATGCAAATACGCTCATAATATTTTGCTTAATCCTTTACAAAAAAAAATTTAAATCGGCCAGATTGTAGCGTCGTCCTTATTCCTCTACTTTTAAAAAATATGAAAGCTTTTAAAGATAACGCCACTATGTGACTGATTTAAAGTTTATTTCTGTGTAAAGGACCGAGTTCTCAGAAAGATAGGTAGAGAGTTAATGATCTTACCATTCGACTCATCGTACTGATAACCAAATGTTAACCTCTACGGTTACCCATCCTAGATTTAAGTATTTATTAATTTTGCTCCTATTTCTCTGTTTTTTCCTTATTCATTGTCGTATTCAAATGCTGAGAAAATACATATATTGTCTGGTCGTCTTATATCCTTTTTATTTTTGTCGTGGGATATGATTAAAACATTTGATATAAAACGAATTTAAAAAGAAAACACTTATGATATTATTTATTAGAGAAATATATTAAACAATGAGCGTTTTTACAAAAGATTTGGATGATTTAGTTTTACAGTTAAAATGTAAGAAATTTAATGTGGTCAGGTTCCTTCAGAAGAACTACCAAGAAAATTTCCATTGTATAAAACAAAAAAAAATGTAAAAGTTCTCGATAAATACGTCCATGGTCCACACAATAAAATTACTTACCTATTGACAAACTCTGCTTTTAAATTGCTTGAAAATACATATGATTTAAGAAATCGTTATTTAGTTGATCAAAGTGATACAGTAAGACCCATCAATATTGGAATGTATGTCGAGACTCAGACCATTGGATTCATTGAAAACTCATTAAAAGATGTCTTTACCTGCAAAAGACAACTCATAATTGGAAAATATCGAATTGATTTATACTTTCCTTATTATCAATTAACAGTCGAATGCGACGAGAATGACCATGTAGATCGGGATCCTTTCAATGAAAAAATAAGGGAAGACTACATTTTATCACAAGGAAATAAACTAATTCGCTACAATCCAAATGCACCAAATTTTGATCTATCAGACGTCATTCAAAAAGTGCTTTTGAATTACATCTGGAAAGATCTATTTTCTTTATATCCTATTCGGTCATATTTGTTTATTCACATTCACAAACTGTTTTATCCTCTTTCCCTGAGTCGGGTCATAAGTATCCTGTAGCTCTGTGAAGTTCTCTTCGTGGTATTTCCAGAACACCTCTGCTCCCATGCGGAAATCCTCGTGATTCTCTGCCTTGTACCAGAACACCTGGTCTTCTATCTTGTTGCTCTTCGCATTGTTGTGGATAACCAGACATTCGTAGTTCTCCGTGCACTGATCCATCACTTGACAGAAAATCTCAAATGATTGGAACATGCCTGCATAACAGTCGTAAATCCGTTTTCGATTCGCGACCACGTTCTCGCGCAAAATGAAAACATAGTCAATATTTGTACGGAGATTAGGAGGGATCCCTAATGGATATTGCATTGTGATGATAAAAAATGCCTTTAAATGTCTCCCATTCATAAATAATGAACGGACGTTCACACTCTTGGTCCACGAACTGTCATACAGACAGTCGTCGAAGATGAGGAAAGCTCGTGGATCGATTTCTGTTTTCTGCTGGGTCTTCATTTCGTCGTTCAGCTTGGTGATCACACTGGCCTGTCTGTTCCTGAATCTTTCGACGATGGTTTCATTGTACTCATCGTGGATGAAAATGGGAGGCACCATTTTGGCGTAGAACGAATTCGCTCCCTCCGTGGCGGATATGACTGTTCCAACTGGGATATCTTGGTGGTAGTAGAGAAGATCGCGGCACAGGAACGATTTGCCGGTATTTCTCTTTCCGATGAAAACGACGACGGAATCGTCGGCGATGGTGCTCATATTGAATTTTCGGAGATTCAGACTTTGTGTCATTATGTTCTTTTGCGAAACGGGACAACTGCGACGAGCGTGCTTCCTTGTGTACTTTGTCTTGATTTTTCGCACCTTTATTTCTTTTTGGGATAAGGACGCATCTCGTCGGGAGAAGGGGATACGCAGAGCAGAAGAATGTCAAAACAAGTACCCCAACACCGCTTCTTCAACGATTTCAAGACGATTGCTCCGGAGAAATTCTTTTGCATGGAAACGTCGAATGTCATCCACGCACACAGAGAGTGCGAGTCGGACTTCGTCCACTTCTTTGGTCACCGCGTCGAATTCTTCACGTGCGGATAATACTTCACCACGCATCTCGTTGCGCATCTCTTCCACATCCTCGGCCGTGTACTCTGATGATGCAAGTCCTGCGGAAATTTCATCGTAGAACCAACGGAGATTTTGCCGCGCGCTCTGTAAACTCTCCTTGCAACGAGTTCTCTCTTCAGCAAGCTCCTGTAGCTCTCGCATGAGTTCGTCGATTTTTTTGAAGAGTGATCGCATCATCGTTTTCTTGTTATTTCGCTCGAGTGAATATTTTTGTGTGTGGGAGCGAAGTGGAAACTGGTTATTTTTCTCGGTCAGTTCACCTTCATTTTTTTTCTAAGGATAAATTCAGCAAACCACATCAGCAGATATTCTTTCAGCATTTCAACGACCATGCATTTCATCGGAAGTCTCTACGCCGCTATCCTCTTCTTTCTCCTATCTCCCTCAATCCTTCTCAGCCTTCCCCCCAACGGCGACAAGTACACGGTTGCAGCGGTGCATGCACTTGTTTTCTTCGTCGTCATCTTTCTGACTCATAGACTTGTGTGGACTTACATTAGCGAACGTGTGGAGGGTGAGGAGAGATCAGATTAACGAGGAGGTGTCTTTGTTTATTTTCTTTGCTATTTGAGTAGAACGAAGAATCAAGAAAAATACACCTTTCACATATAATTTGCAAATGAGTGCTACTGCCAACTTTTCTAAGGATTTACAGGAAAAGAATAATAAAATTGAAACATTACCACAAATTACTGATCGCGTTGAATTAGCAAGAGAGGCTTTATTTAAATTGTCAAAGAATGAATTAAATAAACTTTTAGCGGAAAAGGATGCTCTGAATAATGGTACTGCATCTGATCCATTGACAACAAATAATCCTGTGTCAAATGGTGTTCCTGCAACTGCTACTGTTGTTGATAGTGTTCCTGTGGTAAATAGTGTTTCTGTAGATACTCCTGTGGCAAATGGTACTGTACCTGTGAACATTAAATCTACAAATTTTAAAAAATTTTTAAAAGATGAAAAAAATCCTGATTTAAACAAATGTATGATAAAAGGTTTGATTGAATCGACACGAGGCAAAGCCTTAATTAACTTAGGTTCTACTTCTATTACTATCGATCATGTGACGAGAGTTTATTTATATTACATCGACGAAATCCTGGTAAACATGACTTTTGAACTTATCGATGGTCAATTTTTTGATATATTAAACAGACGTTATGTATCATCTACCGAAACGGAGTGTTTTCAAATGCAGAATAATGAAGGAGAAGCGATTGATATTAATAAAATGAAGGACCATTTCAAGGAAAATTCTGACTATAAAGTAGTATATAGAGCTGCTGCATCATATTTAGCTGACTTAACAAAAATAGATAAAAAAGCTAAGGACGTCGAAAAACGTAATGCAACTTGTTCAAAGTTTACAAGCGATCCATTATCTCCTTGTTTAATTGATTTTAGAGAGCTGGAAATATGTCTCAAATTAAGACCTTTGACAGCAAAAAAGATAATTTATCAAAAATCGGGATTGTTCGGAGCCGATAAACGGACTATACGCCTTGAGCATATTAATATTAATCCAGATGATAATTCTATTCTCGAGTTTTTGAAACGGTTAAACGAAGAACGATTCTTTGATGTCCCACAAGAAAAGAGTACAGACTTTGACCTCAATAGATATGTATATTTTAAAGTTAAGAACAAACAAGATTCCAACTCTAAATTTGAAGTTTTAGAGCTACCTTTTACTATTCAGAGAGATGAGGATAGATTCTATGATTTTGAAGATTTTAAAGTAAAAATCAAAGAATATGTAGCTGCCATGACAAAAACATTCGATAAAATGGCTGGAGGTGCCAATAAGAAGTTAATTAAGCGTAGAGTTACGAACAAGAAGAATATAATTATGAATCTTTCTAGAGCTTCAAAGAGACATAGAGTTCAACAGAGAAAATTTACTAAGATTATAAGAAAGAATGTTTGAAAAACATCAAGTTTAGTTTCTTTATGTCGAACCCAGTAAACGGAATTTGTTTTTGTCTTGGAACATCTTTCGAGCTTCTTCGTAAAACGCTTTTGCTTCTTCACCCGTGTTGAAAAGGAATTTTGTATCTTCTTGTAAGACAAAAGTTCTCTTAAACACAATGTTTCCCTTCAGATCAAAATCTTCAATGACTACTTTCTTGTCGACCTCGTTTGATTTCTCCTGATTCTGATTCTGATTTTTGGGCCCGTCGGCTTCTTTCGTCTCATTTTTGTACTCGGTAGGAGACTCATCATAGGAACGCTTCTTCTTTGACAATCTTCTTTTCTTAGGGCCTTTTTTCTTCTTCGCTTTCTTGGTGTTTACAACGTTCTTCCTCTTTGCGATCTTCAACTTTTTGTCTTCTCTTTCTGCTGCAATCTTTCTCTTTGATGACTTGATTCCCTTTCTTTTGCTTTTGGTTTTTCTGATTCTACCTCTACTACTTCTCTTGGCTTTGTTTTCAATCTTCTGCACTTTTTCTATCGTACGTCGTTTCGTTCGTTTCTCGCTCCTTCTCTTTGAGTTTCCAGGCATTTTCCAGACGTTTGAACAAATGCGGAGATTATTTTTCCGTCCTGAATTATGAGTTTTTAAGCGGAGCACGAGATGCACTCGCCAGGATCGCCAGGATCTTGTTGTTTGCCGCTCGCTGCTCCGCTTCCAGCAGCATAGGTCTCTGCCGACAACGTAAACATGGTCGCTTTGCTGGCAGGTTTCGTGCGCAGATAGTACATCCCCGTTTTCAGGAGTTTCTTCCATGCGTAGAAATGCATCGATGTGAGTTGGGTCTGTGTCGGTGCAGCGAGGAACAAATTCATGGACTGGCTCTGGCACACAAATCTTCCTCTATCCGCGGCCATGTCAATTATGACTCTCTGGCTGATTTCCCAGACGGTGCGGTACAAAGACCGCAGAAAAGATGGAATTTCGTGAATCTCGGCGACGCTTCCTTCGTAGTACAAGAGTTTTTCTTTCATTTCCACGTTCCACAAACCGAGAACGACGAGGTCGTCGATGAGCTGGCGGTTGATCACTACAAATTCTCCAGCGAGGGTACGGCGCAGGTACAAATTCGATGTGATGGGTTCGATGCATTCGTTGTTCCCGAGAATTTGGGAGGTGGACGCAGTGGGCATAGGTGCAACGAGAAGCGAATTCCTTGTACCGGAAGTCTTCACTCGACAACGCAAGAGGTCCCAATCGTATCTGTTTGTCTTCAAATCACCGCTCCCAACTCCACCTCCACCTTCACTTGCAGCGGAGCTACCAGAAACTGATTGTAAGACACCACGAGTTGCGCTGTGCTCGTTCCACAAATCAAACTGGAATTTCCCAGAAGCAAGAGGGGAAGAGTCGAAAGTCGAATATTTTCCTGTCGTTTCCTTCCAGTCCACATCTTGTTTCCACTGAATTCGTTGAAGTAAATCAAAAATTTCCTCTTTTTTCTCAGCGGCGTCTGCAGTGGTAAGAACACTCTCCCAGTAATCGCGGCTGTAAATGAGTCGCGAATCTTCAATATTTTCGCCGATTTTCTCGAGTTCAGCGACGGCTTTGTCTCTTTCTTCTGCGAGGAGACAAGACTCGCTCATCGCACCGTAGTAGATTGTCTCGAAAATGTACCGATTGATTTCCTTGGCTTCTTCGGAATCAAATGGAACACGGCACGTCATGAACACATCCGCTAGTCCCTGAACGCCGATTCCGATCGGTCGATGTCTCAGATTGCTGTTCCTGGTTTGAGGTGTAGGGTACATGGTCACGTCGATGGCGCGGTTTAGATTGCGCGTGACGCTTCTAGCGATATGTTCTAATTTCTTGTAGTCGATCTTATATCCGAACGCATTGAGAAGCTCTCTGTATCCCCCGACGTACTCGCCGTCCACTTCGAGGCAGGGAAAAGTAATAGAGTCCAGCGAATGAAGACTTTTCTCTGCTGCGTCGAGTTTGTAGTTGGCCATGTCGTTCTCGGAAATCAATTCTACGATTTCGACGCTCTCCGGAGCAACTTTGTCGAGTTCACAGCATCTCCGCAGAAAATCAGCCGCCAGGAGGGATTCCGAGTTTTTCGTGGAAATCAGACGAATTTTCTGAGAATCGGCGAATCGGCGCGGGCGGAAGAGCACAGCGGGAAGAGAGATGCTCGCGAGGTTGCACACGGCAGTCTCATCTTTGTCGCTGTACTCGATTATTTCTGTGCACAGATTGCTCGATCGGATGGTTCCGAGATTCTTCTGGTTGCTTTTGAAATTACAGGCGTCTTTATAGAGCATGTAGGGTGTTCCTGTCTCCCGCTGGCTCTGTAGAATGAGTCGCCACAGCGTCTGTGCTTCCATGACTTTCTTTCCTCTTCCAGCAGTTTCGTACGACAAATACAGCTCATCGAACTCCGCACCGTGCACATCTGCTAGACCGGGGCAACTTGCCGGATCCATGAGTGTCCAGAGACCGTTGCTCTCTACTCGTCTCATGAAGAGATCTGGAATCCACAAACCGTAGAACAAATCGCGCGCGCGCATGGCTTCGTCTCCATGATTCTTGCGGAGATTGAGGAAGTCTTCAATATCCGGGTGCCAGGGTTCCAGGTAGATGGCGAATGATCCGTTCCTTTTGCCTCCTCCTTGGTCGACATATCTTGCTGTATCATTGAACACGCGAAGCATGGGCACGATTCCGTTCGACGTTCCGTTCGTTCCATGAATACGTGCACCTTTGCTGCGGATGTCGTGGATGTTGATCCCGATTCCACCGGAGCTTTTGGATATCTCTGCGCACTGACCAAGAGAGTCAAAGATTCCTTGGATAGAATCGCCTGGATTTCCGACTAGAAAACAGGATGCGAGTTGGTTGCGCGGAGTTCCAGAGTTGAACAGTGTGGGTGTGGCGTGCACATAGCACTTCTGCGAAAGTTCATGGTACATGCGAAAAGCTTCTTTCAGATCGCTTCCGTACAATCCGAGAGCCACGCGCATCCAGAGATGTTGTGGACGTTCGCAGACGCCGTCGGTTTTCAGAAGATAACTCTTCTCCAAAGTCAAGAATCCGAAATACGAGAAACTGTAATCCCGCGCATGATCGATCTCCTGCTCGATCTCCTCTGCAAACTTCTCAGAGAGAGACAGAACCTCGTGGGAGACGAGCGATGCAAAAGAGTCGGAACGGGTGTCTGGAGCTCGGGAAAGTGCGAGCATCGTCTCGGAAAAAGTTTTTGGGTTTTTCTTGTGATGATTGGAAACGACGATCCGGGCTGCAAGATCAAGATACTCAGGATGAATCGTGGACATGCTGGAAGCTGTCTCAGCAGAGAAGATGTCAAGCACTTCCGTGGTGACTTCTGGGTAGATCTTGCTGCACACTTCGCGGGCCACGACGGAAACACTGACGTTTTTCAGCGACGGTTGGAGTTGATTGGTGAGGATTTGCAACCTTTTCAAGACTTTGTCGAAAGAGACAGGGACGCGTTCGCCGGATCGTTTCTTCACAAAAATTTCGTTGAGATTGATGTTGGTTGCGGGAGAAGAGATCATTGTGTTTGAGTTTGTTGTTGCTCGAGATTCTGGATTTGCCAAAGAGAGATTTTGAAACTACGTAGAAAGAGGAGGTCTCACTCTTAAGTTGCAAAGTTTCATTTTTTTGAACTATCTTCAAACCAGAACGCTTCTCTTTTCTCTAAAAGCAGACGACTTCGCACGGTTCGTCTCTGATTCACAAGCTCATCTCTGTGAACGCTTTTGCTGCTGCTTGTGCTGGTGGTGGTGCTGGTGGTCGTACTCCTTCTCTCACTGTTTCGGCTACCGACTTCTCCTTCTCTTTCATCTTCTTCACTTGACCTTTCACCATGCTCACTCGTACTTCTGCTACTTTTACCACGGTTGTCACTCTCTTCGTCGTCAACAGAGATACGGTCCGTGACATAAAGAGAAATCGAATTCAAAATCCATTCCATCTATTTGGACATGTTTTCGCTGGATTTGAGTGATTCCGCTCGTTGGACCCTCGTCTTCCAAAAAAGAATCTCTGACTCGTTCTGGACTGCTGCTCATGATTTTTGATATTATGGAGATGAGATGATATGTCCTATGATCTAATACATATTTTTGAAGAAAAAAATGCTGCTGAGAAAGATCTGATATTGTCTCGTATATTTTTTCTTTTTAATACATCTTCAAACATCACAAAAATGATATTTGACGATAAGGTTGGATTCTATGTTGTAAAAGCACTTGACATCAACTACGTCGTCCTGCTTTGTTTCGTTTATGGAGTATCAGTAGCGTTCACTCTGAACAAAAGTTTTGATTATATGTTTTCGTACTTGAAAGATGAGGAGAAGAGTGTCGCTTTGCACATATTTGAGTTTGTCGTCTGCTTCTTGATTATTTCTATTTTCACATATATCGGTCGAAACGTGATTGAAATGGTTCCGTCTCCATTGAATGGTATTTTCGGTTTGGATCATTTGCGTATAAAAGAATTGAATAGCGGATACATAATGTTATTCACTCTTTACTTCTTTTCGTATGGCAGACACAAATTTCTCATTATCCAGAGAAAACTGGGTATCGAGTAATAATCATGCTAGCTCAATACTTTAATATTCTATCATAGCTATTACTGTGGACATGCACTTCGCACCTCAAAGACATACAGTAGACTCTGTGCGCGAGACCTTCTACTTATTTTTTGAAAGTCTGAAAATTTTATCACAAAGTATTAAACAATTGTTTGTTACAAAAGTTTCTGTTTTTTCTGCAATTATCAATGAAGCACTTATCTATAAACATTTCTTCGATCGATGAAGACGTAGACCACATTAATATACCAGAATTCAGCTGCAAAATACATAATGAGGAATTGCTTCCAAGGAATGATAAATCTCTTCGTTCTCTTAAGATATTCGAGTTGCAGCAGGTCGTCCTCATGAAGAAGCCACAAATGAAAATTGTTGACTTCTGTAATTCGGAGTCGGGAGGAAAATTCTTGACTTTCACGTCAACATCTGTGTGGTTGGATCGTTTGAGAGATAAGGTATACAAAAAGTATTCTTGTTTGCTTCAAGACAGAGACAGGGCGCTTCGGTTTTGCAAGAGTTCGATGATCATGCAGAGAAGAGCCCAAAATATTCTGGAAAAGCATAATGTGACCGTTCCTGAAATTCTCTCTTACTCTTTTGGCGTCGATACTGAAGATAGAACGAAATTTACAGTGGTCATAGCAATGGAAAATCTGAAAGACATCTTGGATTGCAGAAGGGTAGAGAACGTCACATACATTATGCGTTTCTCTGCGTCACTAATACGTTCCATCGTGTCTGCACTCGAGCTACTGCAGGAAAACGGTATTCATCACAACGACACACACGCGGGCAATCTCGTGTTTCTCGCAAACGCGTCAAATCTTGCTGCAAGGAAGATACCATCGATCGCCATTCTGGACTTTGACAACGCAAGAAACTCGTCGACCATGGCCACGCGGTTCAGTTTCTACAGTCCTATGAAAAACAAAAAACGAAGGATGATGAATGCTGCTCAATTCTTTCAGTGGTTGAATCTTCAAACTCCCTTTCCATCCGTCACGGAAATGCAAATTGCAGAAGATATGAACGAAATCGTGGTGTATGGGGGGGGTGGCGAAGCCATAAGCACGAGGACGAAGAAAACGATGAAGAGGTCGAAGAAGACGATGGGGAAAAACAAGGGCAAAAAATTGTGACGTTGTAGGATCTTGATAGTCATATATATTGTAGATACTGCTGATTATAGAACTACTTGTAAGCACGCTTCATCAGAGCACTAGTCTATAAATCATTATGCACGAGATATTTCGACAAGGCATGTTTGCATGAACTCTCGCATTTGAGATTTCTTCTTCTCTAAAACATGATTATTATCACGCGAGATAGTTTTCGCGATTCGTAGCGACATACACACTTTCTGCTCCGATGAGATGAACTCCAGCGACTTTCTCGTACTTGGCGAGTCTCTTGCTGAAAATAGCAGCGCTGCCGTCTCTTGAGACCATGTCCAGAGCTTCGAGTTTGTCCACGGAATCGCAGAGAGGGATACATTCAAGCACTTGGCCAAAAGGTTTTCTTCGATGATCTCCGTCTAATCCTGCGATGATAACTGTTTTCTTCAATTTCTCACATTCGAGCACGAATTCGACGAGATCCGTAAAGAACTGCGCTTCGTCCACACCGATGACCTGTGCTTCTGCAAACAGATCGCAAGAATACAGTTCGCATAGATGCAGAATCTTCATGCAAGCTGCGATCTCGTCGCTGTGTGTCTTCAGCGAGTTCGCCGGGCAGCGCGTATCGTGCAGGGAGTTCACGAGAAGAACTTGCATACCAATCGATCGGTATCTCTTGCATCGACGTAGCAGCTCCGAACTCTTGCCCGAGAACATGCATCCGATGATAATCTCCACACGTGCTTCTACTTTCTGCATTATATTCACCAGGTCTAATCTAAGCGAATGATTGGTACAATTACCTGTGTTGTGCTTAAATTATTATTATTTTTCATTTTTTCTAGTATGAATCAATTCTCTGCGTCAACGAAGATCCAACGATCAAATCGCGTTCGTACGCAGAGTAGACGATGAACGATGATTCCGAGCAAAAACGACACAATGAGAACTTTCAGGACCGCAATTTGTGTGAAGTAGGAAATCAGAAATCCCGACGCAACGACGACAGACACGTCAATGACAGAAACATCAAATATTCTGTACGCATGAATTCCTTCATATGGTTTGCCAAAAAGATTCTTCCATTTCGAGAAAAAACAAGTTCTGCTGTTCATGGAGAGGAGCGACGAATTTCTGCCTGCTTGAAATTCTATGTAGCGTATATACTTAGTAAAGAGTCGAAATAAGTTTTTTTTTGTGTCAGAGAATAGTGATACAAATAGAATTCGGAAAATAGAGGAAGAAAAATATGAAGCCACTATAATCCAGCGCAAAGCATATTTTTCTCTGCAACCCTCACAAATTCATAATCACACGAGAGCAGATCATGTCTACAGCGCTTCCGAACGAACGTCGATCTGCAATAATATCTGTTTCGACTTTATGTGGCATTGTAAATGCGACGATACCCTATGACACAGGGACTGATTTTCAGAACGAATCTAGAGATCAAAACCAGGAAGAGCGGCGAGAAGTAGTAGAAGCTGTAGTAGAAGCGCCAACGCGGCCGCAGAAAAAGCGTAAACGCGGAAAAGAAGAAGCAGAAGAAAGGGAACTTGTGAGAATCGATGCCGAGTGTGTCCTACAGGAATCAGAATCTTGTACTTCCGAAGAAGTGAAATCGATTCTCGATTTGTCCCTCTGTCAGATCTGCTTCGAAATACCTTTAGAACCGATGAACTGCTGCGGCGACCAGAGACATGTATTTTGCAGAGGTTGTCTAGAATCATCCCTGCAAAGGAAACGAGAATGCCCGTCCTGTCGTTCCCGGAATGTGCGACTCAGTCATTCAGAAACAATTTCATGGAACCTCCGTCGTTTAAGAGTTTCATGTCCAACATTCTCTCACTTCGTCCACGATTCTCCGTGCCGTTGGAAAGGGTCGCTGGATGAGGTGAAGGAGCATTTGCGTTTCGACTGTCGCATTCAAAAGTGCGATATCTGTAGTTTCGTGGGTGAACTGGAAACCCATACGACGGATGTTTGTCTAGGTTGCGAAATGTCCAGATTCGGATGCAACTACGTTTCTTCTACTCGCGAAAATATTGAACTCCATCGTTTCACGTGCAGCATGAGTTCCATTGTGCTTTCGAACGTCGTATGTATGAGAAGTAATGAAAAACTCTGGTATCCGCAGATCGTGAACGAACTCATTGGTCGTCAAGTAGAGAAAGGATACCCTCTGGAAACGCTCTATCTTGCCATTGATATCCTCAAACGTTCTCTCTTGAGCAATCACGCGTCAAAATCGCTGTCCTCTCTGATGAATAGGGCCGTCGGGTTCTTGAACATTCTCAATGAAGAGAACGGGGCCCAATTTCTCGCATCTGGACAAAGCTCGACGTTCACTCTGTACTCATGCTTCTGTCATTTCAAAGAAATCTTCTCGTTGGACGAAAGGAGTCAACTTCTCGCTTCGTACTATTTAGAATGCACGCTGCAGAACAGTTTCGCGTTCTTTTGGGACAAAGATATCATTGTCCTCGCTGTGTTCTCTCTCGTCGAAGATACGAGGGAGAATCAGTCTGCATCTGCATTTTCAAAGGAGCTCGAGTTGGAATGCAAAGATTCGAAAAGAGAGGAGATTCTGCGATGTAAGAACTTTCTTAAACGCCAGTTGCATATGCGGTATCCACAAAAAGAGTTTCAACTCGATGAGGTCCATCGAAAGTATCTCTCTCCTGCAAAGCTTCAAGTCTCGAGAGAGGCCGTTCCTTACTTTGCGTTCTCCGGTTTCAGTGAGGATCAGCTTGAAAGAATTGGGAATCACAGAGCTTGTTTTCTGTGCGAGCTGGATATATGTGCCGAGAGGTTTGAAATGACAGACTCGCTGTTCTGGAACGCCATGAGCATTCTTGACCGTTATGTCTCTCGCGTCGACGGGACTCTGAGAACAAAAATCTGTGGCAAGCAAAATAAGAGCAGACAACCGACGTTTTCCGACTTTGAACTCGTGTCATGTTGCGTGTTCATTGCGAACGAATCACGTGAGAAAAGCGAAGGAATCAATCGCGATTTCGTTCACATGCGACTTCATAAGGAAATGAACAAATATAACGTCTTCATGGACGACATTAAAAAATCGCTGGAATACGAGGTGAACGTGGAAACGATATACGGAGCGACAGAACGACTGATTGATCGATGTCCTGCGCTCTTCGGAAAATCTGCAAGATCGTCTCTTCAACTTGCGCACAACTACTCGCGAGACACATTCTTCCTGCGCTTTCCACCTGAGAAAGTGGCATGTTCCTTCCTCCTTGCGGGGTTGAAGAAACATAAGAAAGAGTGGAGAAGCATTTTGAAGCAGATTTGCTCTTTTGAAGAAGAAGAGCTGCTTCGTATCTTCTCTTTACCAGACAAATGATTTGTTATTCTTTAGCCAGAGGACATCGTCAGTTACAGCAAAGCGCAGAGTAGACTAGTTTAACCAGATAAAATAAAAATCCGTGTGTAAAAATAAATTAAAAAATGTTTCATATTATACTTATTTCGATCCTACTTCTATTTTCACTAGTTTTGGTAGTAACTATGGGTGGTTATTCAACATTATCACCATCACCATCTTCTTCACTCCTTCACGAGAACTTCGTCTCCGGGTATCAAGAAGAGCATTTTGAAAATGTCGATGAGATCTACGACGATTTCTATGCCGGTGTATACAAGACGATGATTTCCGATTACAAGAAACCTCTCGTCGATTTTGAAGTGGAGGAGCTTCTTGGGGTTGCGAAAGACACGACGCATCATCTAGATATCGGTTGCGGAATAGGAGACCATGTATTAGTTTTTTGCAAACGTGGTGTGCGTGTTACTGGTTTGGATCAGAGTGAATCGATGCTTCGACAGGCGGAGTTTCAGCTAAAAGAGCTTCCGAAAGATCAGTCTTCTTTGTGCAAATTGGTTCAAGGCGATATCCGTAACAAATCTCTGTTCCCCGCAAAGAAGTTCTCGTCGTGCAGCACTTTTTACTTTTCTTTCTACTTTGCAGACACAGAGTCGCTTTGTCAGAACGCTCACTTTTGGTTGTCGGACAACGGTGTCTTCGCGGTGCATCTCGTCGATCCAGAGAAATTCGATCCTATCCTGGACGCTGCCAATCCTTTTGTTGGGTTCTCTCTCAAGAAATATCTCAAACAGAACATCTCCAAAATTGTCTTCAAGAATATGGAGTACACGAGCGATTTTCAGTACGACACGAAAACGAAAATCGGGTCGTTCCTGGAAGAGTTCGTTCTTCCAAAAGAGATGCGAAAGCGCAAACAGAAACAAGTCTTGCATATGTCCTCTCTTCAGGAATGTGTCGACACGATCACCAAGAAGGGGAGATTCGTGTACATAGCACATACGGATTTAGAGCGTCGTGGATACAAAGATCAGTACATTTTCTATTTTAAGAAAAATGATTGAAACAGGTCGTCGTATCTTTTAATCGCAGCTGGTATCGTTCAACGCGCTCCTTAAGCGCTTATGTATCTCGCCGACAAACGAGATGATTGAAGAAAGAAGGAAAAGGTAATTAATCTTCTTTTCTTGTAAAAATTATATAAGGCTACCCCTCTCGTTTCTGCGATATAGTAGCGATTGAAACGATACACCACGTCTAGATGATTGAAATTGATATTAGTCAAATATCTGCCTTGAATCCAAAGACCATGCAGAAAAGGCTCAATCGTGAAATAGTAGATATCAGAAACAAATACGTTGATTGCAAGATCGTCTTCTTACAAGAGGACAACATCTACATCGTCATTCAAATCTTCGTTAACGCAGAAACAAATTACTCTTTCAAAATTAACGCCGACTATCCGTTTAAATATCCTAAAACGGTGAAATGTGGCACAAGAGACTATTCCCGAATGATGAAACTGTCGCCTCGGTTCTCACTTGTTCTCGAAAGACTCACTGGGATCAAATGTCTCTGCTGCTCTTCCTTTTTCTGCGCAAACAACTGGACTCCTGCAATTACGATTCTTCGGATCATTCAAGAAATAGAAAGAAATCGAAACGTCTTCCGAAGAATCGTACGGTTTTTGCTTGTCGAGAATTTAAAAGAAACCTATTTGAACAGAGATATAGATATCTTTCAATTTTTATAATTCAATTCATCTCTTCTTCTTCTTCTTCTTCTTCTTCTTCTT
>Ga0066180_10000049_pt1 | contig 17796 bp, 19 predicted proteins | sample LauGreSBDMM110SN_4_FD_59338 | JGI IMG/M metagenome (GOLD analysis project Ga0066180, IMG submission 59338) | Freshwater lake microbial communities from Lake Michigan, USA - Su13.BD.MM110.SN (version 2) (version 3) | ecosystem: Environmental > Aquatic > Freshwater > Lake | place: Lake Michigan... | reverse complement strand
AGTTTAATTTAATAAATAAAAATCATGAAAAAATGTATTTTAAAATTTGTATTATTTGCCCCAGATAACTATGGTTTTTGCAAATAATATATGTTAATTTTTTTAATGTTTTATTGCGAATAATTCAATAAATTTGGTTTAGGAAAAACAATAGGTCTTGCGAAGGGGAAGGGGTTTTATTACCTCTTTCCTTTCAAAAGAAAAATATAAGTTTTTATTCTTTTACTTAGGCTGTTTTTTTTTCGTAAAGCTTGTTTTTGTTTACACAGGCACAAATTCTATGAATAAGTTTGTTTCTTACATTGTTAATTACCAGCATCTTATTTTTTCCCTCTGCTACCTTTTTATTAAAATATTCTTTAAGTTCTCCATCTGCTCTAATGCTTGATATGGCACACATGTGTAGTTGCTTTTTTAGTTTTTTATTGGCCATATAATGCACTCTTGGTTTTGCTCTAACTGATTTTCCAGAGGTATGTTCAAATGGGACAACGCCACAATAACAAGCTAATTGTCTTGGTGTTTCATACATTTTAAATTCGTTGGTGTAACAAATCAAAAACAAAGCGGTTACCTTGCCCACTCCGGTTACAGAAGTTGCTTTTTCAAAGAGATTAGAAAGATTTTCATCTGTTTTAACAATCTTATCTAGCTCTAATTCAATGTTTTTTAAATCTGTTTCGATTCCTTTGATTGTGGATTTAGAAAATTTTTTATGAATTTTTGAAAGTTCTGGTTCAAATCCTTTCAACTCATTACTATTTCTCACTAACATAGCCTTTGTGGTAATTAAATGTTCACGTAGCGAAATAAGTTTTTTGATTTGATCGATAATTTTTCTTGGTGCTTGATAGATTTGTGCTTCTTCTTGATTTTTCATGGCATAAAAAGCAATTCTTTCCGCATCGATTTTATCGTTTTTACCTCTTTGTACACCGATGCTTCGAATGATTTTTAAAGACATTTCAACCCAAAGTTTAAACTCTTTTGACAGTAAATCTTGGATGATAAGCTTACCATACATACCTGTGTGTTCTAAACAAACCAAAGTGTTTAAGTTGGTTGATTGATTTGATTTCAACCATTTAACCAGTTCACGGAGTCCTTTATTGTTATTTGAAAATTGATTGTGAATGGTATTGTTTTTATCACAATTCAAAATAACTACCGCATCAAAATAATCTTTTGATACATCAATGCCTAAAAAATTACTAAATTTACTCATATAAAAAGATTTTTAAAGTTAGCAACCAAATAATTGAATCTTCAATCCAAACCTTGATAATAGTCCTAAAAGACTCAATAACTATTTGATACAGATTCAATAAAACTGACAAAGTCCTGATCGGGGGATAAGCCTAAAATCTTTGCTACCGCAAATGGTTTACTTTGTCAGTTTTGGTTGTTATTAAAATTACAAAATTTTCAATGAACAAATTTAAAGGCTACCGCACGAATCCTTTCGTGTGGTAGTTTGTTTTAAAAGTAAATTTGAAATTTGAAAAGAATTTTTAAAAATGAGAAGCAATTATCAAATTTATAAGCTAAAGGTTAAAAAAACATACCAAAAGATACATGCTGTATCGTAGTTTATTTTTAACCAATACCTCAGATTTACAAACGAGCGACGGCGAACTGACAAAAATAATCCGACGTTGGCTAAGCTGCCACATTAATGTTCTTGAAGTATTCTCAAAGCCACACTTCAAAACACCGTAAAAATTAGCTGAAAACACCGTAAAACCAATTCAAAACATATAGATAATTTGCATCTTCTAATTCAAATAAATGCCAACTGCAATCTACATATCGGGCTTAGTACAATCAGCCAACAAAGAATCCGTAGAAAAATACGCGACACACTATATAAAAGAATTAGAATACAGCACTTTACCAATACCGCGTGATTTCCATAGTGTGGCAAACAAAGTCAAATAAATAAAACTAAAAATTATGAATGAATGTGCGTTAAATTATGAATATTTAATTAGGAGAGCTTTTCAATGCACCAAATATGGAGTTCCGGGTGCTAACGCTGATGTTTTTAGAATATTAGAAAGGAATTTTGTACTTAATAGAGATAATAACAACGTTAACCAAAGTGAAGAACTTTTATTCGATTATGCTTTTAATTGTGGAAGAGTAGCAACGTACATCAAAACAGCTATTGAAAAATTTGCAAAAGATTTTGAAGAAAATTTAATTGCTGAACAAAACGAAGAAATTGAAGACCTAATTTCTCTTTTAGATAATTCAAGAATTGAACAAATTGAGGAAGCAATCGAAAGAGCCCAGACATTAATGATAGCTCACGGTAGATATCCTGCATAAAAATAAACTACTACTGCATAATTTCCATCGAGTGGTAAATAGAAAAAATACAATTAATACATAACTACGAAAACTCTATAAGTTGTAAATAATTTATGATATACACAACGTACCAGTAATTTTAAAACTACCAACAAATATGAAATCAACATCTGAGATAATACTTCTCGCAGGAACAGGCGTTAATGTTATAATCGACGCTAGAACTAAGTCAATAAGCGAAATAATCATGATTGTTGGAGCAATAGGACGAAAAAACGCTCGTATAACACTGAAAAATTGTGATTCCAAGAGTGTTTCGGAATTACTAATGGTCTGCAGAAATTATCCGGATTGCATAACTTTAGATTTGACAAATTCATGAAAAAATTCGCTAGATTTTTAATTATTAGCGTAGTACTATACTTTATTTTAGGATATATACTCGTTATTTTAAATGTTTTAAAACAAGAGTTATACAATCAAATTGCTACAATAGTTGGAGGAATAGCATCAGCTTGTGGTCTTTTCGCATTTGTAATACCAAGCATAAAAACATCAGATTTTAAAAATATTGAAATTGACACTTTGAAAAGTTTAGCCAAGACTGCTGAAGAAATAAAAAAAAAAGAAGAAGAATTAAAAACTAGAGAAAGTGATATTGTTCGTCTTGAACTTCAAAAAGAAGAATTAGAGTTTTTAGTAAAAAAAGCTAGTTTAAATTTATTTTTTAAAGAACAGCTAGAACGTTATTATGAAACGTTAGACAAGCAAATATCTGGAAATAGGGAGATTAATCAAACTTTAAACGAAATACGTGAACTTGAATTTAAAGTTAACGAGTTGGATATAGAAATTGAAGCAAATCCTAATACAGAATATATTCTTGAAATAATTAAAAAAGCAAGAAAGCATAGAAGAACTCAAGTTGAAATAAGAACTCCATTCGATGGCATATTCAGAGTTTTTGACGATATAGTAAGAACGATTGTAAGTAAATGAAATAAACCTCGGATAGCAGTGTTTTGCAAATGAGCGATAGCACTCTGACATAGTAAACAGTTCTCTAATATCTTCTGGCTTTGGAGCTGTATTAAAAAACTAAACAAAAATAACCTATGACAACACAACCAATCAAACCAGGACCAAAAAGAGTAGCAACCTCAACAGGAAAACCAGACCAACGCCAACGTGACAACAAAAAATCACCCGGCAATACCCCATTATTAAAACCGTCGAAATCTTCAACCAAAAAATAAAATCTAATAGACTACTACCAAAACCTAAAAAGTTGTAAATCATTAATGATATTTACTAGTTGATAAAAACCTTTCGCCAAGATTACACAGAAATAAAGATGAATATAAAACTATTTATTTTACTATTCCCACTATTTATTTTCTCACAAGTAAACTTTCCGAATGCTCTACAACCAACACAAATGCAACACTACGGAAATCAAGGATTAGGGACTCCAAACACAATGCAACCACCAAATCCAATGAATCTATTTTATGGAACTGAAGACCAAAAAAGGATAAATCAACAAAACCAACAAATTATTCAAGAAGTCCAACGCAACCAACAACAAATTGAAGCACAAAATCAATTAAAAAAAGACATCAACGAATTAAATTCGGGTAATTCAATAAAGTATAGCTTACCTAGTTTATCAAACGAAAAAGGAACAGAATATTACAGACAAGTTTTTGACGAAATGCTAACTTTAAACGTAGACAACTATTCTATTAAAGACGTAAACTTCAAAATTGAAAATGCCTACTTTGAAAACAAACTACAAAAAGAAGAATTCGACAAAACCATAAAACAAACTGCCGATTTTATTCTTGCAAAAATGAAAGAACTAAATTTTGACCCAAATAGTAATTCTGCAAAAAACTTTATGATTTTTAAATATTTTACCGAAACCCTACAAGTCAAAGGATTTAAAGAAAAACACTTTCCGATAAAGTATGATTTTGAAGATTATTGGGGACAAATAAATTGGAGTAAAATGTTTGTAACCAAACTTCTAAAAACAAACACAGGGCAATGCCATTCCTTGCCACTACTCTACTTAACACTAGCAGAACAAATTGGAGCAGTTGCTTATTTATCACAATCACCAAATCATTCTTATATAAAGTTTCAAGACGAAAAAGGAAAATGGTACAATCTCGAATTAACCAACGGAGTGTTTACCGTTTCATCATTCATTCTGAACAATGGCTTTATCCGTTCAGAAGCAATACAAAACAATATTTATATGCAAAGTATGACAAAAAAAGAATTGCTTTCGCAATGCTATACCGATTTAGCATCGGGTTACATACATAAATTTGGGTATGATGAATTTGTACAAAAAGTAACAAACAAAGCTCTTGAATTAAATCCAAATAGCATTACTGCTAATATGGTTAAAGCAAATTTTAATACTGAAACAGTAAAGTATGTAGTTAGGCAATTAAAACTAACCAAAAAAAATAAAGACGCTATTCAAAAATATCCAAAAGCAGTTGCGCTACTAAACGAAATGAACAAACAATATGACAAAATCGACGATTTAGGGTATCAACCAATGTCTGCCGATGCCTATGAAAAATGGTTAGGCTCACTAAAAGAAACCAAAAACAAACAAGAAAGCGAAAAACTAGCCAACCAAGTTAAAGGCTTAATAATCAAAAAAACAAAAGGATAAACAATGACAAAATACATATTGATACTGCTATTGCTTTTATTCTCTAAGTTTTGTGCTAACGCACAAAATTCAGAAACACAAGAAAAAAACTTTGAACAAAGCTTCGATTTGCTCAATAGTATGCTTGTTAATGAAAATAATTATAGCTTTAAAAAAGCTGTTTTTTCTGTTGAAAATGCTTATTTGGATAATAAGTTGGATACAATCTTTTTAAATAAACAAATTAAGATTTTAAACAATTTAAGTAATTCAATTATCAAAGATAGATTTTTAGCTTATGTAGAAAAAGATAAACCAACGGTAAATAAATGGGCGTCTATTTTTGAAGTGATGCACGACACAATTCCTGTAAACATTCACGATACTATTTACAAATACATTCCTTTTGGATATGATTTTAACGATGTTTTTGGTCATAAAACAAGAGAAAATTTGTTCGTTTCAAAATTACTTACAACCCGCAAAGGCAATTGCCACTCATTACCGTATTTATATAAAATTCTTTGCGAAGAATTGGGTGTTAATGCAAATTTAGCACTTGCCCCAAATCATGTTTACATAAAACATAAAAGCATAAAAGAGGGTTGGTATAATACAGAACTTACAAGTGGAATTTTTCCAATTGATGCGTGGATAATGGCATCGGGTTTTGTACATATTGACGCCATTAGAAACGGTATTTACATGAAAGCCATACACAACAAAGAAAGTATCGCTCTTGTTTTAATTGATTTAGCAGACAATTACAATGCAAAATTTCCAAATAACGACGGTGCTTTTGTCTTAAAGTGTTGTGAAACGGCAATTTTAAATTATCCAAACTTTGCAACGGCTCTAATTCTTCGAGCCGAAACACACAAAAAACAAATGAAAACCGAACGCAATCAAGAAAAAGCAAAACAAAAGCTTGTAGAACTTGAAAAAGAATATGCCCACATTCACGAAATCGGTTACAGAAATATGCCCGAAGATATGTATCTCAATTGGTTGGTTACATTAAAAACGGAAAGAAATAAATATGAAAACGCTGCACTAAAAAGGTAATTCCTTAAAATAAAAACAGAGTTTCTCAAAGAGATTTAAAAAACAATAACAACGACTAAAAAAACAAAAGTTTAAATATTAGTAACAAAAAATAAATTATTTATGAGCAAAATTTATTATTTACTACTTTTACTTTTTAGTTTTTCTATGCTTTCAGCACAAGAAAAACTATCAAAAGAAGAAAAAGCAAGACGAGAAAAAAACATACAAGCAGGAAATCCGTTTGCAAAGTATGGTAGCAAAGCACCAGTTGCAACATTAAGCAAAGGGAAATATCTCGAAGTTCACGATTTAGATAGTATTGTAACAATCGGCACAAGCCGTTGGGATGTTGACAACAAAAAAATTGTAGGTGATATTAAAATTGATAGCCTAAATATAGATGCACAACCCATTGGCGATGCACCCGGAATGTGGATGTCGCCAGACCCATTAAGTGAAGAATTCCCAAGTTGGTCGCCATATATTATGTGTATGGATAATCCAGTAAAATTGGTAGACCCAGATGGAAAAGAACCTATAAAACCCCAAGCAGGAAGCTCTCAAGGTTTTGTTGCTTTTTTAAACAATACAAGGTCAAAAATGGGAACATTGACAGGTAATAATGCACATAATGCTATGATGAGATTAGGTAAGACTGAAATGAATTGGTCACATATGCGTCCAGAACCTATGACAACTAACCCTTTTAATACAAGTAAAGATAAGTATATTTACACAGACAGAGTTGGTTGGCTTGATATGTCTCACTTTATGTTTTATGCTGGTAGAGCATATGATTATAAAGTGCAAAAAGAAAATGCGAAATCTCAAATGGAAAGTAAGGGATATAGTCATTTAGAAAGTGGCACTCAAATGGGAATAATGAAAGTTGCATACATGGATCCTCTTGGAGAAGCTATACAAGATGGTTATCATCAAGAAATGACAGATAGAATAGTAGCTCCTCATTCAGCATATAGTTATGAAGATTTACCAAGTGATAAGTGGGGAGCTGATTTTGGAGCAAATTATTTTAATCCTAATAGTAAAATGACTTTGGGAGAGCAACTACAAAACTATCTTAATACTATGGGAGCAACTAAACCACAAAACGCTCCAAACTATTCAATATTACCTATTACAGATGCAAATTTGAGTGAACCAACAAGAACAAATCATACTACAGAAGGTGTTTACACAAAATCTAATCCATAAATTATGAAAAAGAAAGTAAAGTTATTTTTGAGTTTTATTTTAATATTTTTATTTTCATTTTGGTTTTTTTATTTAAGAACTGAAAAAGAAAATAGATTGATCATTCAAGGAAATGAAATTATTGAAAAAGTTGAAAAATATAGAATAAAGTATAAAAAACTACCTAACTCACTACCTGATATTGGAATAGAAATAATTGACGAAAACAATCCTCCCTTGTATTATGAAAAAAAAGATAGTTTAAATTATATTGTTTGGTTTGCAAAATCGAGTGAAGAAGTAAAAACATATTACTCAGACACAAAAAAATGGGAAGACTACCAAAGATTTAAATAAACCAGCTACCGCACGAATCCTTTCGTGTGGTAGTTTGTCTTAAAAGTAAATTTGAAATTTGAAAAGAATTTTTAAAAATGAGAAGATATTATCAAATTTATAAGCTAAAGGTTAAAAAAAAACACCAAAAGATACATGCTGTATCGTAGTTTTTTTTTTACCCAATACCTCAGATTTATTAACGAGCGACGGCCAATTGACAAAACTAATCCGACATTAATAATTTTTACAAAATATCAATTAGAACTAAGGCAATAAAACACCTTGGCAGAGAATATAATTATAGGCTCTCGTAATGCTCTACAGTTAAGCTAGCTAAGTTACCACAGTAATATTCTAAAAGTATTCTCAAAGCCAAACATCCAAAACACCGTAAAAATTAGCTAAAAAAACCGTAAAACCAATTCAAAACATATACATACTTTGCCGTTTCTAATTCAAATTAATGCCAACTGCAATCTATATATCGGGCTTAGGACAATCAGCCAACAAAGAATCCTTAGAAAAATACGCGGCACGCTATATTAAAGAATTAGAATACAGCATGATTAGGAGAAAAGTAGTCTCAATAAACCTCAACTACGAAATCGCCAGAAGGGAAAAATGCAACCTCTTCAGTTTCCTAAACCTAAAACACATCACCAGGCACCAATCCTACTGGGACGACTCCAAATCCGGACAATCCTGCACAAGATTAATATTCAACAAAATGAAAGAACTAAACTATTTTTCTATAACAACATAAGTAAAAAAAATACCCACATCCTTTGTCACCCTGACGAAGGAAGGGTCAAATAATCTAAAAAAAACAAAAATTATGAACAAAATCATCACAATCATTGCAATCGCATTACTAACAACTACGGTAAATGCACAAGAAAAAAAATCAAAAACCTACAACCAATCACGTAGCGCAGAAACTGGCAGATACGTAACCAACTAAGAAGCCAAAGCCAACCCAAGCACAACCTACACCACAAAAAGAAGACGATAAATTTTATTACATAAAATTTCTAATAATTACATTTTAAAAAACGAAATCCAAACAAAATAAGACTAAGAAAATGAATCAATCATTCCAAAGACAACAATTAATAAGACTTTGCAAGAAAGCAGAGTATATTGACTATGGGATGACCATTAATGAACTTACAGATTCGCTCGACAAGTCTTATGAAGAGATAGCAAGTGATTCTTTCGAATTTTCACTCAAACAAGTAAGTGAATACTTCTTAACTAAAAACCTACCTAACAAACTTATTCTAAGGAAACTAAACGACAATATAAAAAGAATTTACAAAGACGAACAGGCCAACAGAAGGATAATAATATCCCAAATGAAAACACTTCTATCTGAGACGTGTCCTTTTTGGGTTATTAAGACAGACATTAAAAGCTTTTATGAAAGTATTGATAGAGAAAGACTGATTTCTAAATTTCAAGATGATTCTATGCTTTCTTATCAATCAATGTTTTTAATTAAAAGAATTTTTGAAAACCCAATATTGGCTGAAAAATCAGGCATTCCTAGGGGAATGAATATAAGTGCGACAATGTCTGAATTGTATATGCGTAAATTCGACAGATGGATACGTTCCTATAATAGTGTATACTATTATGCTAGATTCGTTGATGATATTATAATATTTTCAAATTCGCAAAAAGACTCATTAAGTTTGATAGAAAAATTAAACCCTCTATTGAATATACTTGCGGAAGGTCTCTCAATTAATCAAAAGAAAACCGAACTCTTTGACGGAAAGACTTTGGAAAACCTTGATATAATAAGTGGAAGTAAAATTCGACAAAAACATCAGCTTGCCTACTTGGGATATTCTTTCAGAATAGAAGATGGGAGAACTAAAAACCGTAAATTGATAGTATCAATTGCAGAAAAGAAAATAACGAAAATAAAAACACGAATCATTAAGGCTTTTTTAGATTTTTCAAAAAATAAAGACTTTAATTTACTTGAAAAGAGAATTCAATTTCTAACAGGAAACTATAGTATACGCAAAAGTGAAGAAGGAAATTCATTAAAAGCAGGTATTTATTACAACTATTTACAAGTTTCAAGTCATAAAGTTTTTATAGAGTTAAATCAATTACTAAGAAAATCTATCTTTAGCAAGAGCCCGAATTTTGGTGCTAAAATCGGACTAAGTAATATTCAAAAAAGCAAGCTAAGCAAGTATTGTTTCTTAGCAGGGTTTGAGAAAAAGGTTTTTTTTGAATTCTCGTATATCGAAATGCAACAAATTATTAAATGTTGGTAAATGTGAAAGATTAAAATAAATAAAGATGATAAAGCAAGAATTCTACTAACTGAACTCTTACCATATGAGGTGCCAATGCTCTTTTCAAACGAAGGTTTTTATAAGTTAGTAAGCAATGGAAAATATAACACTTTTTTTGACAGAATACTTCAGTTATCAAAGGCAGGTGGTGATGGAAGAAAATATGGAATACCTTTCAATTATGAAATAAGGAAAAACATTGAAGGCGACACAAGAACGCTTAGCGTAATTCATCCATATTGTCAATTTTACTTTATCGAGCTTTATGAAAAGTATGACTCTTTAATGCTCCATTTATGTTCAAAAAGTCATATTTCGCTAAGAAGAATCTCGAAAGTCGCAAAGTTCTTTTACTCGCCTGACTTTGTTTACCCAGAGGATAACCATAAAAATGCTGAATTAGAAGTCGAACCAGATATTTTAAATATAGAATCGCAATATTTAAAATCATATTTCACTTACTATCCAATAGATTTAATTTATAAATTCTATGATAGAAATGAATTTCAGAGACTTGAGCAACGATTCAACTATTTAATGGAGTTTGATATTAGTAAATGTTTCTATCATATTTATACTCATTCCGTTACTTGGGCTGTAAAAGACAAAGAATCAGCAAAAAGAAATGCTAGAGAGAAATCTTTTGAAAATTCATTTGACAAGTTGATGCAACTAGCAAATTACAACGAAACCAACGGAATTATTGTTGGTCCTGAAATTTCAAGAATTTTTGCAGAAATTATCCTTCAACAAGTTGATATTAATATCTATAAAAGATTAGAAGAGTATTACAAATATGGAGTTGATTATGAAGTCCGACGGTATGTTGATGATTATTTTGTTTTTTCAAATGACCCAAAAATACTTGAAACAGTAAAAAAGGGATTTCAAAAAGAACTTGGATTCTATAAGTTATATCTAAACCCAACAAAATCAGATATAAAAACCCCTCCTTTTATTACAAATGTTACAGTTGGAAAACGTGAGTTACAAGAACTTTTATTAAGTCTGTATGAATCGCTTTTTGAAATCAAAGAAATTAAAATTGTAGGGATTGAAAAGTTAGAACAAGTCAAAGTCCTTACGAGAATTAGACGACCTAAAAGTATTTCGCAAAAATTCATTAAGGATTTTCAGTGCATAGTAAAACGTAACAATTTAACGTATGCCATATTAAGTAAGGATATCATTAGATTTTTCAAAACAAAATTCACTAAAATCTTAAAGGAAGGTGAACTTGAAAAAGACAAAGAAGTAGTTGAAAACTTGTTTATAACGCTTTTCGATATTTTATTTTATGCTTATTCATTAAACATAAACTCAAATACAACCTTTAAACTAGCTCAAATAATTGTTCTAGCATGTAAGTATTTAGAGAATCAGAAACCAGATTTAAAGCACAGTATTTACTCAAAGATTTCTAAAGAAGCTGATTTTGTCTTGACCAACTTTCACAGAAAATCAAAAACATCCGAGACTAATATCGAAATCTTGAATTTAATTTTAGCTCTAAAAAAACTTGATGACAGCTATGGATTAAGTGTTAAGAAACTTAGAGAAATATTAGGCATTGACAAAGCTGAAGGTTTCAAGAGATTAAACTATTTTCATATCATTACTCTGCTTTACTACATTGAAAATAAAGCAGTTTATGCTGACCTAAAAAAAGAAATAGAGAATAATATTGAGATTAGGTTTTCAGAAGATGAAGACCCTTTTTCAAAATCAGAATTGACGATGCTGTTTTTTGATTATATTAATTGCCCATTTGTTGATGACAGGAGTAAAAGAAAAACAATGAAAAGTTCGGGATATGCTACTAGCAATCTTACTGACAAGATTAGAGAAATTACCGAACAGGAGATTTGGTTTATGAATTGGAATACAGAAATAGACTTGGAAAGGGTTTTAAAGAAAAAAGAATGGGGTTCATCATATTAAGACTTTGGGATTGGTGCTGTAAGAGCAAAGGGGTCGCAAGAAACCTAAATACGACTTAATAAAACAATTTTTGAGACGTCTTGAGAAAAGCTTTGTTGAGTTGAGTCTAAAGCAATTTAGACACCACACACGACAACTTACAGTTACCAATCTCTCTTTTTTTAACTTACAAACCCTAAAGGAATAACAAAAGAACAAAAAAATGACCTTAACAAAATGGCGAAATTCTTAATGGAACTAAAAAAATATAATTAATTTAAATAAATAAAAATATGTCAAGATGCACAGCTCCAGTAACTGGACATAGAACTGCCAGTGGTGCAGCAAATTGTCCTGTTTGCAGATACAAATCTCGAGGATATAGTTCTTACACATCTTATCCTTCATACTATGACTCATATTCTTCATCAAGAAGTTCATCATCTTCTGGGAACTACAACGTCATCAAAGGAAGAACCCAAAAAGCAAATTGGTCAAAGTCAGGTTCATCAATCTATTACACTCATATAGAAATTAAAACATTAACTCCAGTAAGGAAAATTGTTGAACAGAGAGCTGAAAAACCTGATCTTAGAGATATTTTTCTTTGTCACGCATGGGATGATAGGAAAGAATCAGCAAAAGAATTACACGATTTACTTGAATCAAGCGGAGTTTCAGTATGGTTTAGCGAAAAAGATATACCTCTAGGAACATCTTTTCTTCGAGAAATTGACAAAGGATTAGTAAAGTCAAAAATTGGAATTGTTTTGGTCACTCCTGATTTTTTGAAAAGAATTCAAAATGAAGGTGTTGCTGACAAAGAATTATCTGCCTTGCTAGCAAGAGACCAACTTGTACCAATTGTTCACAATACAACATATGAAGAATTACGTGATGTAAGTCCATTATTAGGTTCAAGAAATGGTTTAGACACTTGTGAAGATACAATGGAAAATATTGCTAAAAAACTAGCAGAACTAGTAACAATATAAAACATAGATAGCACGAATTACAAATCAGTGATTAACCAATATTAAAAATAAAGACTCATGACCACAAAAGCAATCAAACCAGGACCAAAAAGAACAGCAACTTCAAAAGGAAAACCTGACCAACGTCAACGTGACAATAAAGGAACGCCAGGAAATACACCATCGTTAAAACCATCGAAATCAACACCAAAAAAAATAGAGTTAACAACTAACAAATGTAATCAATAGTTAAAAAGTTATATTATTTATGAAAGCTACTAGTTAGCAAACATTTCTTTGTAGTGAGTACAAATTCAATAACTTAATGCAACAAATTTAAAACATTTAATAACCAATTAATACTAAAATTATGAGTCTGGACAATTTAATTAAATCATCCTATGGAATTGAAGATTGCTTATTTGCACTTCACGAATTTGATAGAGAAAGAGCTTTGAAATCATTAATAGCTGCAGAAGAAGAAGACGTTGGATTCGCAGAATTTATTCAACAACACAGAGATTATCTTACGAGTAAAAATTGTTCCTCTGAGCATATTGAAAAACAGATAGAAAGAGTAAAAGAAATTAAATCATATTTCCGCCTAGATTAAGAAATGAACAACCCGACCGATCGGTTTTGCACACGGGCGATAGCGAACTGACCTAGTAATCCGAATTCAATTAATTTTTGTTAACCAAAAGACTAATAAACCATTTGCAAAACACTACACAATCCGTAGTCAATCGCAAACAAAACCCTTTAATTTTTTGTCCCAATTAATCGCCATAATCGGGACAAAACTAAAGGTATATAAATCATATATTGCATATCGCAATATGAATTTTGGAATAACATATTTTACTACTATATAACATTATATGTTACAAATTATTCTTAATATTGCATATCGCAATATCAAATACATGCAACAATCAAAAAGTAATTTAAAGCCACAAGACATCCTAATACTCCTAAAAATAGTAGCTTTAGGTCAACAATCATGGTTCCATCATACTATTGCTCAAGAGCTCGGCATAAGTCAATCTGAAGTGAGTCAATCGCTAAACCGTTCCAAATATGCAGGACTAATTGATGATGCAAGAAAAAAAGTAAACAAATTAGCATTTACTGAATTTTTACTTCATGGTGTTGCCTATGCTTTTCCACAACAACCGGGAGCAATTGTAAGAGGTGTTTTAACAGCACATGCTGCAGAACCTCTCAATCAAATTATCCAATCAAGCGAAAAATACGTTTGGCCCTATGCCAAAGGTTTAGAAAGAGGACAAGCTATTGAACCATTATACAGCACTGTGGTAGAAGCAACACTAAACGACAAAGAATTATATGAATTACTAACAATGATTGATGCCATAAGAGTCGGGAGAATTCGAGAAAAAGAAATTGCTAAAAAAGAACTAGAAAAAAGAATTCTAAATGCATAACAAAGTCATAAACCTAGCTTTAGTAGCACAAGTAGCGCAAGGATTACAAGAGTTGAAAGATAAAATGGTATTCATTGGTGGCGCAGTTATCAGTTTATATACAGATGATACCGCAGCAGAAGAAATTCGTCCAACAGCGGATATCGACATGACAATCAATTTAGCCAATTATGCCGAATGGGCTAAGATGCAAGAACGCCTTTCTGAATTAGAATTTTTTCCAGATCCATTCGGTCAATCAATATGTTCTTATAAATTTCAAGGTATTGCAATAGACATAATGCCAGCTGATGATAGTAGTATTGGTGTTTCAAACATTTGGTACAAACCAGGTTTCAAATACTTACAACAAATAGTATTAAAAGATGGAACAAGCATAAACATTTTACCTTCACCCTATTTTCTGGCTACGAAGTTAGAAGCTTTCAAAGACAGAGGACATAATGATTTTTACGGAAGCCATGATTTCGAAGACATTATTTATCTACTTGACAATAGAACAACAATAGTAGAAGAAATATTAGCGGCAGATGATGACGTTCGTCACTATATAAAAACCGAATTGACCACAATAAAAAACCACAAACAAGCGAATGAAATTTTAGCAATGCACATCCATCCTTTAATCCGTGAAGAACGGTTTAAAATGTTGATGCAGAAAATTGAAATAATTACAAATTAAAAAAAAACAACTCAGAAGCGTTTTCTATTGGTTTGAAGTTGTGCATTACATCAAAGTCACAGATGGCTAGACGTAAAATAAACAGCTACAATACCTCAAAAGCCATATGAATTAATTTATGGCTTCAAATTGTTAGAAATATAAAGCTTGGTTATTTAAAAAAAAGTTAAAATAATATTTATATAGTACTGTTGAAATATGAAAATGTTTGAAAATTTTACAAAAAAGCAAATTGATAAATTAAAAAAAGACACATCAAATTTTTATATCGGATCACCTGAAGCTGAAGCCGAAAATACATTATATTCAATAATACAACTGGATGATGTGTTTGAAGACTATTTAGATGTTATCCATAAACTTCAAAGTGAAAAATTTATTATTTCTGGAAGAAAAGGTTGCGGTAAATCAGCTATAGCCGAAAGAATTTATTCTATTTCAAGAGATGATTCTAAATATTTTTGCGATTTTATTAAAAAAGGAGATATTGACATTGAAAAAATAACTCAAATATCAAATATTAAAGATTCCTTTATAACTCAAGAATTAATAATAGAATGGATTCTATTAATAAAATTTGTAAATCAACTTGTTAATAATGAAGCTATTTCAAATCAGAAAGGGATTCAAGATTTAAAAATATTTTTAAAAAAAAATTCTGGTTTTGTTGATATAAAATCGCATCAAATTGAAGAAATATTACAAAGTAATGGATGGGAAATTAGTGTCGATTATTTCAAGAGGTTTTTGTCAGCAAAATTTGGTAATAGATTTGATATTAAAAGTGGCAAAGCCCCATTTTATAAATTATTACCTCATCTGAAAGCAACAATAAAAGATTTATTTATAAACACCTTAAATAAAGATAATTTTTATATATTGATTTTTGATGATTTAGATATTGGTTTTAATTCTAAAGATGAAAACAATGTTAAAACTTTACTTAACATTATTCGTATTGTTAAAGAATATAATATTTCTTTTTTTGGCAAAGAGGGTATTAATGCAAAAGTTATATTATTATTAAGAGATGATATATCAAGAGTTCTTATTAACAAAGATGCAGATACTGCTAAATTATTTTCTAGTTATGAAATTCCTTTAAATTGGTATAATCACAATGGAATTTATAAAAATGAAGAAGAATTATCCATCAAAAAATTTGTAAATAAAAGAATTAAACACAATTTTGAAAAAAATGAATTTGATTTTGATATTAATAAACCATGGGAATCACTTATCGATAGCGATCCGTCTTATAGTCATTCTAGTTTTAAATATATCATTGATCATACCTTAATCAGACCTAGAGATTTAATTCTTTTTTTTAAGCCTCTTTCTGAGTTGAAATTTCAAATTCCATTAACTAAATTTGATGTAAATACTTTGATTGGTAAATATTCAATAGAATTTGTTAAGGAGCTAAAAAATGAGTTGACTGCTCACTATACTTCAAAACAAATAGATTGCATATTTGAAGTGCTTTACAATTGTACAAATGAGGAAGTAACCTTTGGTTTTGTTGAACAAGAACTTACAAATAATAGTTTCAATGAAAGCTCAATTCAGTTAATGGAATTATTATATGATTTATCTATAATTGGAAATTTATCTTTATCTGGAAAAACATATTTTAAACATTGGGAAAAAGATGATGAAATATTCAGATTTAATAAGTCCGATAAAATAATTTTACATTTTTCATTAAGAATTTACTGTAATAAAAGAAGATGATTTTTTTACCATTATCATGATGTCATCTTTGTCTATTTATATATAAAATTATACTAAAAAGATTGTATAAGTTGTTTAAATAATTTTATTTTCTAATTCAGCTAGACAAAAATTGCTCCTAGTCCAAGCGTTCCTAGCATTAATTCTTTGTTTGCTTCATTTCGTAAATTTAATTTTAAAATATTGAGAAGACACTTTTTCGATTATCTGTAGATTGACGATTTTAGTTTCCAATTGCCACTCCTTCCCAACGCTCTAAAAAAATTACTGTCACAGTTTTTGTCCCACCGCACATCAAGCACTTTGCCTGCTGGTCAAAGACCATTGTTCTTAACTAGATAATATTAAAACCCATCAGTCAAAGAGCTCGCCCAACGCACAAAACAAAAACACGTACGCTTCGCAACTTGCGCCAGTAATTTTTTCCCCAAGCTTAGTTACATAATGTGGCATTATAGTGCATAAAGAAACACCTTGCTTCTAATGAAAATCAAGGATGCACTATAATAACATTATGTAAAAAAGCCCCTCTCCCACCGCGCTTGTGGTTTGCTCTAGGACAACTTTTTGAGCGCCTTCCATCGCATCACCCGGCCGCTCAAAAAACCGTCCTTCGCAAACCACTCTCAAAATAACGAACAACATTTTCTTTAAAATTGAAACAATTATCTCGCAAGAACTGTAAAACTGTTTTATCAGCGTATTAGTTAAATCGGAAGTGTTTTCATTGCTTTTGTGAGTGCAACGAATCCAATACAACAAATTTTTTAATTCATAATTCTCAATTCATAAGCACTTTCTGACACCCACAAAATCAAAAAAGCCAATATAAATATCATTTTTTATTAGCCACCACACAAAGAAATAATTGCTTTTACAATAGCCGATGCCATACCGTTACTAATCCTAATTCTACTGAAAACTGCGATTGGGACTATCAACTCATTATGTGGCACCAGCTATTACTAAAAGCAATCAGAAACATCTCAATAAGCAAATCAAAAAATGATACACATATTTGCGCTACTGCCCCATCCCACTCGGCAAGAGTTTTCATTGTTTTTTGAAGATGCTTCCCCTTTTCAATTCATCTTTCCGGCTGAGTACTAAAATCCGATTTCTGAACACTATTTAAGCATCCTCAAAAATCAAATAG
>Ga0066180_10000048_pt1 | contig 17806 bp, 19 predicted proteins | sample LauGreSBDMM110SN_4_FD_59338 | JGI IMG/M metagenome (GOLD analysis project Ga0066180, IMG submission 59338) | Freshwater lake microbial communities from Lake Michigan, USA - Su13.BD.MM110.SN (version 2) (version 3) | ecosystem: Environmental > Aquatic > Freshwater > Lake | place: Lake Michigan... | reverse complement strand
GGCTATAAGGCAAAATCAATTCAATGACTACATTTTTAATGAGGTTATTCCTTTTGTAAAAAACAGCACTTCGCAAGAAACACCAATTATATTAAGTGGTGCCTCTTTTGGTGCTTTGCATAGCATGAATTTGTTTTTAAAACGTCCGGATTTAATTAATGGCGTTATAGCCATGAGCGGGGTGTACGATCTTTCTGAATATACCAAAGGGTTCTATGATGAGCAAGTTTATTATAACTCACCAATGCATTACATGGCCAATTTAACCAACCATGATATACTTGAAGAGATTAGAAAAAGCACCCACATACATATTGTTACAGGTAGCGGCGATTATGAAGATCCGGGTGCTTCTGGAAAGTTTGCCGAATTATTGCACAGCAAAGGCATCAATTATGAGCTAGATATATGGGGCCCAGAATTTAAGCACGATTGGCCAACATGGAGGGCAATTTTGCCACATTATATAGAAACTAGGTTTTAATTTAATTATCTTGATTTCATGTAAAGAGGCTATCTAAATAATCAGATAGCCGCTTTTTTATTATAGTTCAACTAGTTCCATTTCACAGATTGGGCAATTTCCTGCAGTTGTGTAGGAAGTATCAGATTGACATTTCATAGGACATTCATAATTAACATTTGTAGAGTCGGATGCTACTACAAGTGATTTGCTTGGCTCCTTGCTTTCATTTTGGCAGGCTATTAACATGAGACTTGTAAAGGCAAGTGCTAGAAGTGCTTTTTTCATATGATATTTGGTTAAATTTTTGTGTTTTTAATTTAAAATTACTCATTTTAACCCGCTTGTTAAAACGGGCTTGAATAAGCAGGATTGGTGATAAGTTTATAATCTGTAAGAGTTTTCAAAAATGCAACTAAAGCTTTTTTATCCATGGATGTTAATTTTAATCCACCGTTAGGTAATTGCTGTAAAAAAGATCCATCTATGGTGTTAGAACTTTTCACTAAATTATAGTGTTCAATAACTTCTTCCAAGGTTTTAAATCTACCATCATGCATATAAGGATGGGTTAGTTCAACGTTTCTCAGAGAGGTAACCTTAAACTTACCCAAGTCGGCGGGATTTTTGGTTACATTTTCTCTTCCTTTATCTGTAATGCTTGCATTGTCATCCAAACCATTGTTCATGTATTTGTCGTTTTCAAAATTGGCTCCCCCATGGCAATGCTGGCAATCAGCACCACTTGCATTTGGAAATGCAGGGTTATATTCTGTAAAAAAAAGAAAACGGCCTCTTTCCTCATCCGCAGATAAAGTTGCTTTACCTGCCAAAAACTGATCATATTTTGAGTCAACAGATACAATTGAATTCATAAATTGTTCCATGGCTTTCGACATTAACACAGGCGTAATTTGAGAGGTACCAAATGCTTTTTTAAATTGTTCTTGGTATACGGTTAAGCCTTGTAATTTATTTACCACATTATCTAAAGTTTCTTCCATTTCTAATTCGTCTTGAATTGGTTCCAGAGATTGGTCTCTTAATAAATGTGACCTACCATCCCATAAGAACTCGTTATTGTGCCATGCAGTATTAAAAACTGCCATTGAATGCCTTTTACCGGGCAATCCGGCAACACCTACTGAAAATTTTGACGTATCAGAAAATGCAAACTCTTGCATGTGGCATGATGCGCAGGCCATAGCATTGTTTTTAGACATTTTCTTTTCATAGAATAACATACGACCTAGTTTTACCCCTTCTTTTGTTAGAGGATTGTCTAAAGCCAAATCTGGTTTAGGAAATTGGCCAATTTCTAATTCATATGGTGAATCTGAATTTATTGTATCATTTTCACTATTGCTGTCTTTTTTGCATCCATTTATCAAAATGCCAATGCAAATTGGGATCATTATGATTAATATTTTGTTCAGTTTCATTTTCTGTATAGTTTGTTTGTTATAAATGAATGGTCAGTTAAAGTGTTTAAAAATGCAATTAATTGTTCTTTTTCTTCTGATGTTAAATTCAACGGTTTAATTAATCCATTTTTATTGGTATGATTTTTTCCTCCAGAGTTATAATGCTCAATAACCTCTTTAAGTGTTTTAAAAGACCCATCATGCATATATGGCTTGGTTAGAGCAATATTTCTTAAACTTGGTACTTTATATTTAGCTCTATCTTCTTCCAAATGTGTGAGTCGCATCCTTCCGCTATCAATGTAATTAAGGTACAATCCATTATTTTCAAATGCATAATTGGTAAAGTTAAATCCACTATGGCATTTGGAGCAATTGGTTTTTTCGCTCATAAAAAGTTTTAAACCTTGTTGCTCAATATCAGTTAAGGCCTCTTTATTTCCCCGAAAGGTATAATTATCAAAATTAGAACCACCACTTATTAGGCTTCTTTCAAAATTGGCGATTGCCCTGGTAATTGAAAACGCATCTGGTTCTCTGTTATAGGCAATCTTAATTTGTGATACATAACTAGGATCTAATTTGAGTTCCTCAACAATATCTAGAATATTACTATTAAATTCATTGTGTTCTTGAATGGGAACTAGTATTTGCATTTCAAGTGTAGGCACACCTCCAGCACTTGTATAATATGGATGATAAGCAATATTTGCCAAAGTTGGTGAATTACTAAACCCAATTTCATTGTTGTCTCCTAGACTTAAAGGAATAGTATCACTAAAGGCATTTGAAGCCAAGTGACAAGAGGCACAACTCACCTTATTGGAAAGGGATAAAATTGGATCGTAAAACAATCTTTTACCCAATGCCCATCTCTCTGGTGTATACTCGTTTCCTAAAGGAAATACAACAGAAGGGAACCCTTCTGGTATTTCCAATGCATTAGGATTTTTCAACTCATCCTGCACATCTTTACTGCACCCCGTAGCGATTAAAAAGGCAACAAAAATGACCAAATAAAATACAAACCGGTGGTTTAACATAACCTACTCTATCACTAATTTTTGGTTAGCCAATATTGTTTCGTTGTTTAATAACCTCAAAAAATAAATCCCTTTATGATCAAGATTAATTGACATTTCAGTGTTTTCGGTTACCGCAAATGTCTCAAGGAATCTTCCAGTAATATCAAATAATTGGATTTCGGTTACCGAAATATTTTGATTGAGAATATTAATTTTAACTAATCCATTTGATGGATTTGGATAAATTAGCACCTCATTTTTATTTAATAGCTCCTTAACTCCATTTGCAATTCCAGCTCCTGGAGCAAAAACATAATCTCTAAAGTTCTTAAGAACGGTTAAATCTGCGGCGTTCACTCCATGATCAATTGGTCCAGCATTAATATTAATCCCTTTTAAAGCTTTATTATAATCAGCATCTAAATTAATGGTAATTGCGCTTGCATTGTTTGTACCTGTGGTAATAATAGTTTGCTCAAAATAATTGGCATTTTCTAAGCCATGCATCTGAAAGTTGGTGTTAAAGTTAGTGCCTGCACTTCCTTCAATTGCCACAAATCTATAACCAGCACTCCAGCCCCAATGCATCGATGGAGATTTTGGTGCCAATGGGTGAGGGGCAGTCCAAATGCTAGGATCATTATTGTTTGTTGGCGCTTCTACTCCAACAGAAAACTTAATGCTTTCAAGTAATTTAATGTCAAATGTACCCAATTCATCATTTACATTTTTACTCCCATTTGCAAAAATATAATGATTTGGTACCAAGGTTACTTTTCCTCCATCATGTACAAGTTTGATATTAGAAATGTAATAATCAATTCTAGTAATCTTGAAATTTTGATTCAAGTCATTCACACTCGATTGATTGAATGCAAAGTTATTTGCGCCCAGTTTGTGGGCAATAGTTAAAGTAACTTTTTTTTGTGCATGTAGGCTCATTGCCAATGCTATGAATACGAGAGAAATAATAAATTTTTTCATTGTTTGATTTTTTGTTGAAGAAATAAAAAATTGGTTCGAACCCAAAGGCTCAAATTTTGCAGATATGATAATCTGTTATTTCTTAAAATCAAATTAGAAAAGTCCCCAAAAGCAAATAGATAGGAGCTTTGGTATTTATTGGAGGTGGCGAAGTAACTGGTAATTTTAAAAGTACTTTAGAAAAACCTACATAATAAAAATAATAATGACTGCAAATTAGGCAATAGAATGAGAAAGAATTCTTTAATACCAAAGGATTAAATTTGGTTAGGTCTTTAGTGACTTTAAGTTTTACCAACTTGTCTTTGCAACAATTTGGTTTCATTGCTTTCTTGCCACATTTACAGCTATGTTTTCCGCCTTTAAACAAATGAATAGAAGAAATTTTCCCACCACACCAATGCAATGAAATTGCCATTCCTGAGTTTGAAAACAGAAATAAAAACAACAACAATATGGAAATACTCTTTTTCAATTTATTTGCAAATTATAGTAAGTAAATTAAAAATCTATTTTTTTTTTCATTGTTAAAACTGTTTGTTATTTATTCACCAAAGGAATTACCTTACTTCCTATCAACTCAATAGCTTGTAAAAGCTTATCATGTGGTATGCCTGCATCCATTTGAAACGTGAACCTAGAAATGCCTCCTAAGGCAGCACTGTGTCTTAAAATTTTGGCTGCAATTTCTTCAGGATTACCAACACATAACGCTCCTGTAAATCCGTTTTGCGCATGGAATCTTTCTATGGAAACAGGAGGGAAGCCTCGTTCTTTACCAATTTTGGTAAACATTTCTTCGTAGCCTGGGTAATAATCTTCAATGGCTTTTTCTGCAGTATTGGCAACATAACCAAGAGAATGCAAGCCTACTTTTAATTGTCCTGGCCCATAACCAGCTTGCGCTCCCGCTTGTTTGTATAAATCTATTAGCGGTCTGAACCTATGCGTTTCGCCACCAATAACTGCCACCATCAGAGGCATACCTAATTTACCCGCACGTATAAATGATTCGGGTGTACCACCAACGCCCAACCAAATGGGTAATTTATTTTGCATTGGTCGCGGACAAATAGGTTGATTGTTTAGTGGAGCCCTATATCTTCCCTGCCAAGTAATAAATTCAGTTTCGTTAATTTTTAAAAGGAGGTCTAATTTTTCGGTAAATATTTCATCGTATTCGTTTAGGTTCAAACCGAATAATGGAAATGATTCAATAAATGAACCTCTGCCAGCAACTATTTCTGCTCTGCCATTACTAATTAAATCTAAAGTAGCAAAGTTTTGATAAACACGCACTGGGTCTGCAGCACTTAAAACTGTTACGGCACTGCTTAATATAATTTGTTTGGTTCTTGCTGCTGCTACTGCCAAAATCATAGAGGAGGCTGAGTCTAAAAATTCTTTTCTGTAATGTTCGCCCATGCCAAAAACATGTAACCCAGCCTTGTCGGCAACTTCAATCCTCTCAATCAACTCACTCATGGCTTGAGAGTCACTAATCCCTAATTTACTTGGTTTAGCAGCAAAACTATCAATTCCTATTTCTATCATTTTGTATTAATAGCAACAATTTTATTAATAATTTTAAGCCAGACTTAAATTAACTTGTAACTTTATTATTCGCTCCAATCAACGGTAACCACTATTTCATTTCTTCTATTGATTGCTTTGTATGGTGGATCATATCCATAAAACCTAAAGTTTCCTTTATGTTTTATGCTATTGGCTTGAAGCAATGACTCCAATTTTTTACTATAAAGTTTGATTTCCTTGTCCGAAGCATATCCATCAAAGGTAATAACGGCTATGTATTCTTCCACTGTTTTACTTATCCTAACACTTTGGTCATTTGGTTTGGGTAAATCAGCTAAAGTATAGTTTGATGGCATCACAAAACTCATGCTAGAAGCTGTATCATTTATGTTCATTTGAACTGGAGCCGTCATGGCAATATTCTTATTTTCCTCATTGCCTCCAAAAATATATCCCGCTAATTTTCTAAAACCAGGGCCGGATAAATCGCTGTAAGACTTTGCATTTGAACTTATGGTTGCAAGGTTTGCTGAGGGATAAAATCGAATTTCAAAATCATTATATCTTCTAATAAGTGAATACCTCTGCTCCTCAGTTTCGCCTTTATTGGCCGCAATAAATGATTGAAATAACGCAACTAGAACCAAACCACCCACAACAATTATAAATATAACTTTTAACTTTTCCATTACAATAAATCTTGTTAGTAAATATATCTTTATATCACAAAACTAGTATTGAATATAGTTTCAAAACAAGCTTTCAATTTTAAAACTATTTTTTGTTATCACGTGCGATGGCAAGGCCAAACCCAACTCCAAAAAGTAAGGTAATTAAACCTGCAAAATAAGGTATAAAATCAGTCATGTTTAGAGTTATTAATTAGTTTTAAATAAATTCCAAAAGCAAGAATAGAAGGCACCCATAAACCAACAAAAGTGCTGTCGGCTTTTTCACCTTGAAAATAGAGTATTTCAGAAAATACCAGTGATAGGATGGCTGCAACAAAAAGTAATTTGTCGGCGGTGGTGAATTTGTTAAACATTTTAATTATTTTATTTATAGGTTGAATTTCTATTTTTGTGATAACCTGCCGTATCAAATATAAGGTTAAAACCGCAAGGAAGTAGAATTGTTTTTTTTTATGAAAATTAAAGTTAATAAAACACTAACTAGCGTTTCGATATTTTATTACCAGTACCTCTTTGCCTGCTACATTTAAATCTATCAGTATCTGAATTTCGCAATGCTTCATGCTTGGTCTTGCGCGACTTCATTCGCTTGCGCCACATGCGGAAACTTGAGGGTATTGAGTTTTTGCGCATGAATTCAATCACGTCTTTTTCTTTTAAGCCAAACTGAAATTCAATGGCCTCAAAAGGTGTACGGTCTTCCCATGCCATTTGAATAATTCGGTCGATATCTGCTTCATTCATAATGCCTTTTTCGGTTTGGTTGTTTACCGCCAACATACTTTTGTGCTCCATTAAATAGGCCAATAAGGATGGATATTCGGCGCTTGTTTCTTTTAGTTCTTGCTCAACCATAATTTTCTATAAGTTTGATTTTTATCATAATCATTTGCTTGCTTCTCTATATTAAATACCCTCGATGGCATTGGGTCGTTTCCCACTCCGGCAAGATAAGCCCAATTACCCCAATTACTGCAAACATCATAATCTATTAATTGTTCTTCAAAGTATGCTGCTCCGTATCTCCAATCTAATTTGAGGTTATGACACAAATAGCTGGCTACATTTTGCCTTCCTCTATTGCTCATAAATCCTGTTAATTTTAATTCTATCATGTTGGCATCAATAAAATCTATGCCTGTTTCTCCATTTTTCCATTTTTCAAAAGAAGCGCGGTGGTGTTTATTAAACAAAGCTTTTGTTGGTTTGATCCCATTTTGAAGAAAAAATTGATGGCGGTATTTTTTCATAATGAACCTAAAGTAATCTCTCCAAATAAGTTCAAAAATCAACCAATAGGTAGATTCATTTGCACCAAATTGTAATTCATACTTTTTTATCTCAGCATATATTTCTCTCGCTGATAAACATCCTAGGCTCAACCATGCCGAAAACTTCGATGAATAGTCTTCTCCTATTAGTCCGTTGCGGGTTTCTTTATAAGTAGAAATAGCCCTGGTGCCAATCAAGAAATGCGCTAATCTAACCAAACCTGCTGTTTCTCCACCTTTAAATTGAATGGCAGCTCGTGTATCTGTTTTTTCTTCTTCTAATCCCAATATAGCCAAACTTGGTAAGTTAAGCGGTTCTATGTTTGGTGAATTAATAACAAGTGGTTTAGGGAAAACAGGCCTCACCGAAGTTTCTTTCTCTGTTCGTTTTCTAAAGCTCGTAAATACATCTGGAATGTCTTTTAAAGTAAAAGGCAAATCCTGCGCATGGTATAAAGTGCTGGTGCTGAATGTATCAATTAAGCAGTTTATTTTAAAAAGTTCTTTCTCTACCAAATCATGAATTTGTAGCTCTTCATAAGCCACTTCCTTTTTGGTAAATATCTTTTGTGCTTGAAATTTCGCTGCCAATTCAACCAAAATTTCTTCTGGTTTGCCCATTCTCACTATTAGGCCTGAACCAATCTCTCTTAGGTTCTTGTCTAAATCTATCAGCGCTTCCAATAAAAATTGACCTCTAAAATTTCCAGTTTTCTTAAAACCAAAATTGGTAGTTTCAAATTGCGATTCATCTATACAATAAACTGGAATAATTTGCTCAGCATATTTAATTGCTTCCACAAGTGTTTCATTGTCGTGTAACCTCAAATCTGTTTTAAACCAAACAATAGCAGTCTTCATTATAGTTCATTTATGTGGTTAAGGTAATATTGTGCTTGCTCCAACAATTCTGATTTAGCCTGAGGATTCATCTTGCGCCAAACATTGTACATCATGCCAATCCTCGGGTTTTTGCCAAGTTTAGCCTCATGTTTGTCGTAAAAATTCCAATACAAACTATTAAACGGACAAGCTTTATCGCCTGTTTTCTTGGCTTGGTCGTAATGGCAACCTTTGCAATAGGAGCTCATTTTATTGATATAGGTGGCAGAGCTCACATAAGGTTTGGTAGCAATAATTCCCCCATCTGCAAACTGGCTCATGCCTCTGGTATTTGTAATTTCAACCCATTCAATGGCATCAATATAGATTCCTAAATACCATTTATCCACCTCATCTGGATTTACTCCTGCCAAAAGAGCAAAATTTCCTGTTATCATTAAGCGCTGAATGTGATGTGCATAGGCAAAATCCAGCGATTGACTGATGGCGTTTTTTAAACAATTCATTTTTGTATTGCCTGTCCAATACCAGTCTGGTAAGGCCTCTTGTTGATCCAAATAATTTAAGGAAGAGTATGCGGGCATTTGTAACCAATAAATACCTCTCATGTATTCTCTCCAGCCTATAATTTGGCGCACAAAACCTTCTAGTTGGTTGAACTCAAAAAAGCCAGGATTTTTAAAATAGGCTGCTACAGCTTTATCTACAACTTCCTTTGGAGATAGCATTTTTAAATTCATAGAAAATGACAATCGAGAATGGTATACCGACCATTCTTGTGGTGCCATCGCATCTTCATAAGTGCCAAATAGCGGCAAACAATTGTCTATAAAAAAATCGAGCAATTGCAATGATTGAACCCTATTTACAGGCCAAATAAAGTTTATACTTTCTACATTTCCTATGGTTTTAATTCCTGCTTTTTTTATTTCTTTTTCAATTTTTTCTAGGTTGTTTTTGAAAATAAATGGCGCAACAATTTTATGGTCCTTGGGTAATTTTTCTCTATTGTCCTCATCAAAATTCCATTTTCCATTCAATGGTTTATCTTCATCCACAATGAGCAATTGGTGCTTCTTTCTCATATACCTGTAAAAGGTTTCCATGAGGTACATTTTTTTACCTGCAAATAAATCTTTGAGCTCATTTCTGCTGCTATAAAAATGCTCTGAATCAACCACGGAGTTAGGAATTTCAAGTCTATTAGTTAAGTCTTTTAAATGCTCATCTAACCTATATTCATCTGGCAGCTGGTAATCAAATTGAGTAAAATGATATGTCTTAATCAAGGCCTCAATATTTTTATCAAAACTTTGAAGGTTTTCTTTGTCATTTAGGTGCAGGTAAATAACGTTATGACCAATTTCTTCTAACTCTTTGCCAAAGTTGCGCATGGCTGCAAAAAAGCCCATTACCTTCTGAATGTGGTGTTGGGCATAATCTGTTTCTGTTCTAATTTCCATTAAAACATAGGTCACATTTGGATCAATATTTTTGAACCATGTATGCAAACTATTGAGTTGATCTCCTAGTATCAAGCGTAATGTTTTGGATGTGGTTTTGCTCATTTTGTTTTTGTATTTCTACACCTGTCACTACAATATTTTACTTCATTCCAATTCTTTTCCCATTTCTTTCGCCAGGTAAAAGGAAGCTGGCAAGCTATACAGGTTTTTGTTGGGAGGTTTTCTTTCTTTACACCTTTCATTTTAACCTGCTAAAAACTCACTCGTTTCCAATCAACACTTATGGCCGAACCTTCAGCTAAAATTACAGAATGTGGTGCTTTGTTATTTAGTGAAACAAAATTTTCTCCATAAAAAGCTTTAAAATCGCAATCAATCTCATGGTTAGTTACTGTATTGGTTTCCCAACTAGGGTGGTTAATCCTATATTCTATGGTCTCGCTTGCATCAACTTTTGTATAACCATAATAGTGTTCAAAAATAAATTCCTCTATGCTACCTTCTTGCAGTTTTTGCTTATCGTTCTTAGCAATTACTTTTATGGTGTTCCATTTGGATTTTACCTTCCAGGTATAAATCAATCCTTTGCTGATTGAACCAAAAATAAATTTATGGGAGGTAGGAATAGCAATATAATGCTCTTTATACAGTTTGTTTGCAACCCAAGCTACCAATTGATTGGGGACTGTTTCGTTAATAAACACAACGCCTCTTCGTACTTCATTTCCAACTTTTCTAGTTACATAAAATCGCAGGTTTACCTCTTCAAAAGTGCCCATCAACGGAATTGGAAGTCCGAAGATGGAAGTGTTTTTAAAAAGAAAACCTACCAAACTAACATACGATTTGCCATTAAAATAGTCTAATTCAACACCTTTGGGTAAAAAAGGTAGTAAATATTGTGGGTCAATTTCATAATTGGCCATTACTAAGTTTTGCCACTGGGCCCTTAAAAATGTTTTCATAATAAGCTCGTTTGGGTTGTCTTTTTCTTTCTTGTCAAGTGCGATTTGGGATTACTTACATGTTTAGCCAAGATACGTTTTCCTTCTATCCTCACACCTTCATTTTTCCTGTACTCCCAAACAATTTTGCTCGCAACCTTTCTACTTTCATCTACATCAACAATAGGAGTAGGATAATGTTTTCCTATCTCGCAGTGAAACAACTGCTGATCAAAAAACGACATTTTATAGGGTTCGTGAATAAAATTATTGGGAACATTTATTAATTCAGGCACCCATTTTCTGATAAAATTCCCCTCTGGATCATGGTCCTCCGAGTTTTTGATTGGATTGTAAATTCGTATAGTATTGATTCCTGTTGTGCCACTTTGCATTTGTAGTTGAGGGTAATGAATGCCTGGTTCATAATCTAAAAATTGTTTTGCCAAGAAATGTAATTCGCGCCAATCTTGCCAAAGGTTAAAAACAAAAAATGAAACTACCATTGCCCGCATCCTAAAATTGATGTAGCCTGTTGCTACCAAACAACGCATACAAGCATCCACAATTGGAACTCCTGTTAAACCAGTCTGCCAAGCTTGGATGAATACTTCATTTTTGGGTTTTATTAATTGATTGTATGCCCTATTGATATTTTCATATTCGTACCTACTTTCATCCTCAAATTTTTGTATAAAATGGCAATGCCAATGTAATCGGGATATAAAATTAGACAGCGCCCTCTTGTTTGTTGATTGATTGTAATGTTGCATGGTTTCCTGAAAAACCTGACGCATACTCAAATTGCCATAAGCCAAGTAAGGCGAAATTCTACTACAGCCCGTTCTACTCAAAAGCGGTTTGCTGATGTGCTTGCTATAATTAACATGCCTTACTGCAATAAAGTCTTCTAGGTAGCGCCAAGCCCAATATTCACCACCAGTTTGGAAATTTTTGTGAGGTGTTGTGATTGTATTTGGTAGGGCTTTACCCTTTAATTTTTCGTACAAGTTTGGATCAAACCGAACTAAATTTAAGTTGGATACTTCAATGGATTTTATGGGGCTGGTCATTTTTTCTTTCCAACGTTTTTCCCAATCTTTTCTTGATTTGAGCCTTCTTATAACGCCATTGGTTTGGTATTCATTCCAAACTACAGAGTTGGTTTCAAACAAAATTTTAGCCTGTTTGTCGCGTTCATAGGTTAGTCCATTTCCAATTTCCTGAGAGGAGAAAACTTGCTTTACCATAAACAGTTGAAAAAGAGATTCAAAAACAGGCAATGCCTCTTGGTGGAAAATATAAACCTGACCACTACTACCTTTTAATTTCTCATTCATGTCTATTAGCGATTCATACACAAAGCGCCAATGCCTTGAATCGCTATCGTGGTAGGCCATTACAGAAGGTTCAAAGAAATAGATAAGCAGAAAAGGCAGTTGGGCTTCTTGTGCATAAAACAGTGGCTCATGGTCTTTTAACCTCAAGTCTCTTTTAAGCCATACAATGTTAATTTCCTGCTTTCCCAATTTACTTTAGTTTTTTGGCGCTATATTTATTCGGTTTGAACCAATAACATAGACAATGCAGAAGGGAAATTGTTCTTAAAACGGAGATAAATTTATAGCCCGACTATCCTTTTAACTTAAGGGATTTGTGCGAACCATCGCAACTAGGCATTTTTTTTGAGAGTCCACAGGTACAGTCTGTTATTCCTTTTCCTTTGAGAATTGTTGGAATATACTTTTCTATTCTTTCTAAACGCGTTTTTGATTGTTTGGCACCTGCAAAATGAAGCAAATAGCCTCTTTGCCTTCCGGGGGTTAAAGCCTCAAATGCAGTTTTTAATGCTGACATTTCATCTAACTTGAATTTAAATTCATCAGGCATTTTATATTCTTCAGGCTTTTTATAAGCTATTTTTATACCTGCTTTTTCAACCTCAACAGCTTCAAAAATATAGGCCTTCAAGATTGGTTCAAGCCGTATTATTTCTTTGCTATTTGTGAACCTAATTTGCCTGCCAGATTGCACATTTTCTGTTTGTTGAATAAATAAATCATCACTATCTTGAATCAATGAACCTTTATGATATAGGAGGGCACAATATTCTTTGAACCCATGTATCATTACAATGTTTTTTTGCTGATAAGTGTAACAAGGAACTCCCCATTTTAATTCTTCAACCAAGCCGCAACTAATCACAATTGCGCGCAACAAGGCCATTTCGTCTTGCCATTTTTGGACTTTACTAAAAAAGGAATCTACTGCAGGATTCATGGGCTTTCTTTGTGATTAATAGAAATATTATTTTCAAATATAAAGTTTTGTTTAAGGATTGAAGCAATAGCTTTGTATACATAATCCACCTCAATGATGAAAAAGCGACATAAATTTATTTTCTCCCTTCTATTTTTATTGGGTTTAGGTTCAAACCAAAGTATTGCCAACCATATTGTTTGCACCGAGATGCGCTATACTTGCACAGGTACTCCCGGTGAATATATAGTTGGAATTAAGCTTTACAGAGATTGCACTGGTATTGAGTTTTGTGCTAATTGCCCAACCTCGCTTAGCTCATCGTGTAAAGTGAATGTAAGTATTAAGGGATTTGATAGCGCCTTTTTAGATGTAAATTATGGCAATGCTGATTTAACTGTAGTAAAAAATGTATCGGCTTATGATGTGGTGCAATTGTGTAAATTAGCAAAATCAATTTGTAGCAATTGTGGTTCTAGAACACCTGGAACTTATACTCCCGGTGTTGAAGTTTATTATTTTGAAGGGAAAGTTAATTTAAATTCCATTCCTGCTGCCTGCTGCAAGGTTCGTATTGGGTTTTCACATTGCTGTAGAGGTAATGCCATATCTACAATTGTAACACCCAATTCCACAAATTATTATTCCGACATCATGATTAATCGTTGCGCCAATGGTTGCAACAGCTCGCCTATTTTTACAAACGACCCTGTTTTTGTAGTATGTGTTGGACAGGATGTAAATAACTCAATGGGGGCAATTGACCCAGATGGCGACAGTTTGAGTTATGAGAAAGGTCCGATGCTGCAAAATAGGAATACGCCAGTTATTTATCAATCGCCTTATAGTGCTTTGGTTCCATTTCCCTATTTGGGAGCTCCCATTCAAAGTCCACCAGCGTTACCTCCAGTTGGAATTGACATCAGTTCCAATGGCGATATACGTTACCGCCCTCAAGGAACTTTTGTAACTAACATGCCAATAATAGTAAAACAATGGCAAAAAATAAATGGCAAAATGGAATTGGTAGGAGAGGTTACAAGAGACATTTCTATTCAAACAGTGTTTTGTCCTGCAAATAATCCGCCGGTGTTAAGGACCTATGATTCTGTGGGGATTTTAACTATTCCCCAACCAGACTATTCATTTGACTTGAATATTGGAAAACCATTGTGCTTGATCATATCAGCATGGGATAATACCTCTGGAAGCGATACTACGGACATTAGTTGGAATTCGATGAGTGAGTTGTTTAAAGCTGGTGCTAAAATTACTTATTTATATGATACATTGAATAGAGGTGTAACTGGACCAAAAAAAGACAGTATACAATTTTGTTGGACTCCAAGTATTGGGGCAGTAAGAGCAGAGCCATACCTTTTACGTTTAGTATCTAGTGATAGAGCCTGTCCTGTGAAGGTAAGCGCTACAAGATACTTAAGCTTTAAAGTAAATGGGTCAACATTGATTAATGAACCAATAAACAATAATAATTCTTTTGATGTTTATCCAAATCCGGCCAAAGATCAACTTATAATAGAATTGGGAAAAGGAAGTAACGAAAAACTATTCATTGAGCTAATATCCAAAGAAGGTAAGCAAATGGTAACACAGCAACTTTCTCCAATGGAAACCAATTTAAAGTTAAAACTAAATGGCATTCCGGCTGGAGTATATTTTCTTAGAGTCAATGGTGCCAATTTTCAGGAAGCTAAAAAGGTGGTGATAACTGATTAGCGGGTTGTTTTTCAAATTTATTGTTTGAAAGGTATATCCATAAAGCTCCCGTTGCTTATCGAAAGTGGTGTTCCAAGTCTATTGGTTAAAAGAAAACCAAAAGTACCATCAATTAAGTTGTTGATGGTATCATATTTAGTAATGGTTAAGCTGCCAGTGGTCATTTCCCCAGAATTAAATGACTCAATGCCATTCTGCGTTGGAATGGAGATATTTGCATTATTTATGGTTGTTCCACCGATAAAAAATGTACCAGTGTCCTTAACTGAACTTATAAATATTGTTAATCTTCCAATAAAATCTATGGTGTCATCAGTAAACCTACCAAAACTCATCAATGTGAGCTCACTGGGATTTATTCCACCCCTCAAAGCAAAATAATCTATACCAGCAGTTGGCTTTGATTGGTTAGCATTGTTTGATGCAGAAGTCCAAATTTTGGGTTTTTCTCCATGAACTTTAAATGAGGCTTTGAAACCATCATCACTAGTTACAATATTTGGTGAATTGGGTGAACCAATTTCCTTTTTATTGCAAGAAATTATTAAAACTACCAATAGAATGGTGAAATAATTTTTAATGTTCATATTTTTAAAATATTTAAACAGCGCTTTTGATTATTATATAGCCTATTGTTTGACATATATTTTTCAAATTTTTATTTACTTTTTTATTTATTAGTTAACACAAATAGCATGAAATTTGTTTCAGGAACGAAGTTATATAAAAAATATCTTTCAAAATTACTCCAAATCCAGCTTTCCTCGCAACCGCTTCACTTCGCTATTTCGTTGTTTGCTTACCTTACGTTTTGCCAATGAAGCCTTGGTGGGTGAGCTTGGTTTTCGCTTTTTGCGAATCTCAAAACACTTGTTGAGCAACTTGTAGGTTTTACTTAAAGCATCCAATTTATTGGTATGCTGACTTCTTCCATCTTGGGAGCTAACTTGCAAAACGCCATCTAAGGTTATGTATTTACTAAGTTTATGAAGCAGCAATTCCTTTTCTTCTTCTGTTAGCAATTGAGATAACTTTATATCAAAGGAGAGCTGAACCTTGGTTTCAACTTTGTTTACATGTTGCCCTCCAGCCCCGCCACTTCTGCTGGTTTTAAAGGTAAACTCGGTTTGTAAATCTGGTGAACGAAAACGCATCCTTCAAATTTAAGCAATTAATTATTATAGAGTAAAAAATACCAATTTTTGTTAGGCAAAAAGGCTTTTAATTACTCAAATATTTAATTAAAGTTTAATCATGCTTTCAATACAATTTTTAATTAAAAAACGATAGGTTTTATTACATTTGATATTCATGAATGGAGCTTTACATGCATCAAATAAAATTTATTATTAATCCCATGCTAATGAAATATGCAGTTCGTTTAATATTTGTATCCTTGCTATTGGCGCTAGGCTCATCACTTTCGGCTCAAACCAACTTACGTTTGTCGGAGCCACTAATGTTGCCTGTTTTAAAAGGTCAATACAATCCATCGCAATTTTATTCGGGTCAACCCAACTCATCTAAAGCTGCCATTAAACAAAATTTGCTTACTCAAACTTCCTCAGATTCTTTGTTGCAATATTTATTCGGATTGAACCAATTTAGAAATAGAAATTCGGGCTCGGATACTTTGTCGGTAAGCAACGGTATTGGTGCTGCAAGAAACTGGGCTTTGGCGCAATTCAATAAAATTAAACATAATAATCCAGCGTTCATCACAGGATTTTTTCAATTCGACAAAATAATTTGTAATATAAATACCCATAAAAATGTTTTGGGTATATTGCCGGGTACTGATACTTCTCAAAAAGGTTTTATCCTTATTGAAGCCCATTATGATAGCAGGTGTGAAAGCTCGTGCGATACTGCCTGCGAAGCCAGAGGCATGGAAGACAATGGGAGCGGAGTAGCTTTAGTGTTAGAATTGGCAAGGGTTTTAAGTAAGTATACCTATCCAAGAACCTTGGTATTTATGCTCACAACCGCTGAGGAACAAGGCTTAGATGGAGCTAACGCATTTGCTGTTTATGCCAAAACAAACGCCCTACCTATCAGGGCTGTTTTAAATAACGATGTTATTGGTGGCATTATTTGCGGCAAAACAGCCTCTCCTCCTGGATGTCCTGGCGAAAATGAAATTGATAGCTTACAAGTTAGAATATTCTCTGCAGGTGCCAATTATTCTATGCCCAAGGGCTTAGCTAGGTATACCAAACTTTCATTTGAGGAGGAGCTATTAGCGGAAATGCCTGTTAAAACCAATATTCAAATCATGAACGCAGAAGACAGAATTGGTCGCGGTGGTGATCATATTCCTTTTAGGCAGCAAGGTTATGCAGCCATAAGATTTACCAGCGCCAACGAGCATGGCGATGCCAATGCCGCAGCTCCAGGTTATTTAGATAGGCAACACAGTACAAGAGATGTATTAGGAAAAGACCTAAATGGCGATGGAATATTTGATTCACTTTTTGTGAGTAGCAGTTACCTCAAACGAAATGTTCAGATCAATGGTATTACTACTGCCATGTTGGCTATTGGACCACAAGACCCACCTGAATTTGAGTTAATCAATGATGGCAATGGACTCTCAGTGAAGCTTACAAATCCACAAGCTAAGTATGCCTATAGAATTGGTTTTCGAGGAAGAGGAAATACATTTGACACGATATTTACCCTACAAAATCAAGCTGATTTGAAAACCTACCATGTTAAAAAGGATAGCTTTTATTTTGTAAGTGTTGCCACCATGGATGCTGCAGGAACCGAGAGTTTATTCTCTATGGAAAAGTATGTAAAAGTAGCGGGAGTGCCTGCTACGGGTGTTTTAAAAAAGGACGCAATCAGCAATAAAATGCAACTCTTGCCTGTTAGTCCAAATCCTATTGATGAAACACTAACCTTAAGTGTTTATATGCCAAATCCAAAACCCGGTTTAACTGGACAATTAATCATCACAGATTTACAAGGTAGAATTGTGAATAGTTTAACTATTGCTTTAGATAAGACCATCAACGAAATTGTGTTCGTACACGGCTTCTCTACTAAAGGACTTTATTTTTGCAGTTTGTTTGTAGCCGAAGAAAAAATGGACATGCAGCGTTTGTGGTTTAAATAAAAGCCTATTTATATTCTGGCTGTTGCCGTTTCTTTTTTTTT
>Ga0066180_10000047_pt1 | contig 17896 bp, 22 predicted proteins | sample LauGreSBDMM110SN_4_FD_59338 | JGI IMG/M metagenome (GOLD analysis project Ga0066180, IMG submission 59338) | Freshwater lake microbial communities from Lake Michigan, USA - Su13.BD.MM110.SN (version 2) (version 3) | ecosystem: Environmental > Aquatic > Freshwater > Lake | place: Lake Michigan... | reverse complement strand
ACAATACCTATGGTGCAAGGTGGATGAATCTCAAGGGTAATCTATGGGGAGCTTACGCTTTTTATCGTCTCACATGGAAAGAAAAGCTTTTTGTGCAGCCTGAATTCCGCATTCTCTACGGGAAACATCAGTACAATCGCGGGCAAAAAAATAATATTGCTAACAAAACACGCCATCAAATACCATCTCTACTCCACGAATCCCGTTTGATGGTAGGTGGTAATGTATTCCTCATGAACAAAAACATGACATTATCTCCTTATACGGGTATTGGTTACCGCTTTAAAAGTGATGATAGCGAAAGCGTCAGAACAAATCAGGGACATAAGTTGGGATTTTATCGCAAGTCCAATTACGTCTATGTGCCTTTGGGGACTTCTGCTGAATATAAACTGGATGATACATGGTCAGCCTCTCTCAAGGGGGAATATGATTGGATAGTTAAAGCATGGCACATTGATAGATCGATGGGAGACCCTACTACAACTTTTAAACAACCCAATGGTTACGGTCTCAAAGGTGAAGCCTCAATCTCTTATCTCTACAACAAGGTTAAATTTTCGGTCAGTCCATATCTCAATTACTGGAACATTCGAAACTCTAAAAGATCATCAGATGGAGCAAGAGAACCCTACAACATCACATGGGAATCAGGTATCAAACTAGGTGTAACTTTTTAGTCTTACATCCTTTCTTTTCCCTTATCTTGCCAAGAAATAGTGAACAGTTTTGTTGAGACGTTTTTCTTTTGAGCCTTATTCATCTCATGAAGAATCATGGGAAGACATTTCTCCTGAGGTGTAAAGCAGGGGATGGTTTCTGCCATCGTGGATGTTGAGAGAATGATCAGGAGTAGAATCGCTTTAATCATCATTTCTTCTTTCTTAAAAAATCTGCTCTCGTCCCTGAAGATACTGAAGAAATTCTTTGAAACTTTCTTTTTTCAGTTTTTTCAAGTTTACAAAAGGTCGCCATACCCTCCTGAAATCTCTTTCTACTTTGAGATTAAATAAAGATTTAATCGTCCAGAATTCCTGTATGTATTTGTCCATGAGAATGCGGCTCTCCAATTTTTCCCGTGTGTAGTTTTCATCCAGAAAATCTTCATCGACCAAGCCAGAAGAAACTCTGGCAACGTTGCCAAGATCGGGAACTTCATCCTCATAGGACGAATTGAGTTTGGAAACAAGAAACGTCAAATCTTCTTTTTTCAAAAGCTTGTAGAGGTCTTTCGTTTTCATTTTCTTTCTCCTTTTGTGAATAAGCGAGACAACACATAACCTAGTAAAAATGTGTCTCTGGAGGGGATTTCCCAAGACTTCCCCTTCTTGCTAAAGTGTTCGTACGCATAGTAAGTCTGGTATTCTTCTGCAACGACCTCATCATAGATTCTGGAAACTTTCAGGTAATCTTTGATCCGTTCGCTGATCTGTTCTCTTGCAGGATGTTTTATGGTTTTCATATTTTTTCATCCCTGCTTTTGTTGAAGAGTTTTTTCAAGATCAAGCCGTGTGGCTCTCACATCATCGGCAACCACGAAGAGTTGCATCGTCATATTCCGCACTGTGTTCGACAATGCCCATGCTTGATGAATGGTATCGTCAACTTCGTTTTGTTTTTCACATATTTCCCGAATGGATTTTTCTAACGATTTGAGTAATTGCTCGTGCTGGGATAAATTGGATTTAGCCATCATTGACACTCCTGTTGTTAATCGTGGTTAGCTCTGTGCGGGTATGTCAGTACCTGCACGGGGCGAAAACAGGGTGAATAATTGTCTCCAACCTGTCCGAAACATAAAACGCTTGTCCTAAACTTGCAATTCATCCCTTTTTATCCGATGAATCGGTCATAAAAGCATGGAGTAATTCAAACAGGGGATTAAGCCGTGTGCCAATGAGTCCTCTGGTCACAGTCAGTTTCTTGCGAACCTCACCCATACGGTCAAGAGTCATGTCCTTAACATCCACAAGATCAATTTCTTCGATCTGCATCACGTCATGGAGTGCCTGCCACAACGCCAGTTTTGAATGGGTCACGCCTTGTTTGATCTGTTTAAGTTGGTCGATATTGAGCATTTTTCTGTTCCTTTTCGTGGTTAAGCGGTTGTCTGTAATTCTTTGCCGATAATCTTCTGCAAGAAAGCGGACAGGTCGTTAAATCTTTTGACGGTGAGGTGAAACGCTTCATCCGTGCTGACCTTCTCCAATTTTCGAAGAAGCTGGAGGCGGTTGTTTAATTCGGATAAATCGAGGCTGGACATGGGCTAAGACTCCTTTTTTATTACCTAGACACTTATTATATTACCCAACAACTTATTAAAGTCAATAAAAAAATAAGAGTATGGGTATTGACATTATCTCTCTAAAAACGGATAGAATAAAAAAACGTCTGAAAGGCACATACATTGTCCAGAACACATGCAAATTTAGAAAAATTAAAACAAGCAATTGAGATTGCTGGAGGACTTACACAAATGGCACGAAAAGCTAACGTTTCTTATCAATCTGTATTGGATTGGAAACATGGAAGAGCTTCCCCATCGCCAATAAATTGTCAGAAAATTGAAAAAGCAACAGAAGGACAGATTAAGGCAGAAGACATATTGCCTGATTATCCTTGGGAAGAGGTGAGATAATGAATGAATGGCTAATGAAGATTGTTGCAGGCAATGAAATAACAGTTATTGCAGGTGTTAGCGCTGGTATTTGGTGGATTATTCATAGGACTTTTTTACATCAAGGACAAATCAAGAATCTTGAAACAAAGATTGACCATGTAGATCAAAAGATTGATACGCTATTTTCTAATCTTAAAGATTACATGGACAAGCGGGTTGACCGTATGGAAGACTACATGAAGAAAATGAATGAGGTTCATAGAGAAGACATGCAAAATATGGACGCCAAGTGGGAGCGTTTATTTGAACGCTTACTCCTTCAAGATCAACAGAAGAGCGGACACACCAACAAGTCGACATAATTAACAAGGCATAAAAAAAGCTCCTGATACAAACCACCAGAAGCCCCTTTTATTTTTTCCGATCAAAGAAAATATAAAGTCAGCTTATCACACATTATCTGGTTTGTATCAAGAGTCTTTATCGAAAGGACTTAAAGATGCAAGAAAAGACAAGTTCAAAGATCAGAGACACCGCTAAGATTCTCGGACTTCCGTGTAGTACAGGCACTCAAACTCTCTACAACCTCCTGAGCTTATGGCTTTATCATGCCCAGAAAGCTTTTCAACAGGATTTCATCACCACCAACATTGATAAGCTCGCCAAGCGACTGAATGTGAGTAGCAGGACGATTGATAGCTGGATAGCATCTCTAAAACACCTGAATGTTTTTGAATTTTGTTTAGAGCATCACCCTCATTATGGACGACAAATGATCATCACAAAAGCGGGATGTAAACCATGTCGAAGAGAGCTTCCAGAGCCAAAAAAACTTATCCACAAGGACGCAGTTTTTACAAAACCAGAACGCAGTTTTTCGCCTTTGCCATATATAGAGAACGCGCGTGAATCTAAAAACCTATCTAAAGATACTATGTCTAAGTCTATACCTTCATCCACGAGAAAACAGACAGACAAGAATTTTGATAAAAAAGTTTTGGAAGAAAAAAAATCTGCCAGACCAGAGCAACCCCCATCAGATGATTTTGCTTTAAAAGCTTATCAGCTTTATCTCGTCATGATCGCGGCTAACCTTTCAAATCCTGTGCCAACCCATCAAAAAACCTTTGAAAGGCTTATCATTCCCTTGAGAAAAAGCCATTTTGGGACGCTAGAAGCTGTTAAAACTTACTTTGGCAAGATTGCCATCAACCCCTTCCTGATGGGGCAGAAACCTAACAAGGACGGCAAGAAATGGATTCTCAGGATCGAACATATCCTGACAGGAAAGATGGTTGAACAAAGCTGGAGCAATGAAGGTTTTTTCAACGTTTACACCCCTCGAACCATGAGGGAGGAAGAGAGGGATATGTTGAAAAAGCCAGAACCTGTGAAGCTTCCCACGTTGACACTGGAAGAAGTTACCGCCTCGGCAAAGGATGAAACCGACCTCAAGGTGAAAACAAATTTGTTTCAAAAACTGGGCGCAGACACTTACAGATCATGGTTTTTCGATAACGGCTTTACCTTTCTGGGCATAGACGGGACGGGGGCAAGATTCGACGTCAAAGGAAATTATGCGAGGAAAATTATCGTGGAGCGATATTCCTACATCATGGCGGACGTTGGAAGTGGCGGCATCAGACAAGGCGTGTTTCAGTGATGAACGACGGGAAGCTCTCTGATCATCAGGGGGAGATGGTAGCAGACATGAGAGTCGAAGATAAGGGAAGAATTCTCTCTCCTGTGTTTGACAGTTTTGACCTCAACATGATTTTTTCATTCCTCTTATATCCCTTAGAGACAGAAAAAGAAGAAAGAGAAAAAGCTTTAGAATGTTTAAATCTCCTTGAATTCGAAACGATCAGACCGTTTTTGTCGCAAGAGATACAAGAAGGGAGATTGCCTAAACATATTCTTTCTTATATTCGCGCTTATGCTCGGTTACCCGACGAACAATGGGTCAGGGAGTTTCCTACCTCTGTGATTATTGAGACAATGCAAGAAAGATGGGAGGAGAAGAAACCCGAACTGTATCGGATATTTTACCTGACCATTCAGTTGCTTAAACAAGAGAAAATAAATGAAATCAGCTTAAAAAAGGCGCTCAAAGAAATTCAACCTCTGCGTCAAAATATTCACGACACGAAGCTAAAGGTTAACAAGAACGCTGCAACAAAAGAATTTAACTTTTATAGGCCTTTCTTGCCTTGGATTATGACCTTTCTAACTTATCAGTTTTACGACCATTTACAAAACGGCCATTTACAAAATCAAGGGGTGACATTATTTTTCAATGAAAATTTAAATAACATCCATGAGCTTATCTCTTATTGGCAGGACATTTTAATGCCACTTCATAATAAACATAGCTCTCCGCCATACTACATAGTCGACATTGAAAAGTATAAGAAACTTCCCTATCAAGCAGGGGAAAGCAGCTTGTCTTCCGAGATGAGATATGCCTTTGAAAAGGACATTCAGCACCTCTTGGTAATGTTTGTAAAAGGCGCGATGAAAGAAAAGCCTGCCGAGAAAAGCTCCGAAGATAAAAATGGACGGTTCGTCTTTCCTTCTTATGTGTTACAACGTTTTTTGTTGTAATTCCAACGTTTTTTAGATTGGTCTTTCTTGTGTTTTTCGGAACCGTCCAATTCTTTGGCATATTTTCATTTTTTTCTTGATGCAGAAAACAAACTCCCCACTATGACAGGCAAAGCTATTCCCAGTGCAGAGTGTTTTGAGACACTCTGACAAGAGAAACAGCTTTTAAAAAAATGATTTTGGAAAATGATGAAATAAGAAGTTAATTCATCATACCTTCCTTAATCACTGAGTCAACAAAAATCGACATTTTTGTCGAGGGAGAGATTTTGTCTCTCGTTTTATGAATGAAGGAGTAAATAATGAATTTACAATTGAACGGCGCACTAATGCAAACCCAGATCTTGGTGCCAAATGGGACGATCGCTCGTGTTCGTGTACAAATTAAAAGGGGGAATTATAACGACCCCACATTAGGCCTTACGGGAGGATGGGCTACACGAAATCCTAAAACAGGTGTCATTTACCTCAATTGCGTGGCGACCCTTTTGGAGGGTGATCATAAACAACGCAAGGCTTTCTTCAGAGTGGGGCTTTATTCCCCCAAGACCCAAAAGTATGCAGAGCAAGGAATGCGGCTTCTGCGGGCGATCCTTGAGTCTTCTCACGGGTTCTTCCCTGCAGATCAGTCTGAACAGGCGGTTAAAATCCGAAATGAGTGCAACCTGAGTGATTTTGACGGCATCGAGTTTGTGGCTCGTATAGAGGTCGAAGAGGAAAATCCTCCTTATCCTGCTAAAAACACTATCAATTTTGCCATTACGCCTGACGATAGCCGTTATTTGGGAAATTCCCAGACATCCAATGCCCAAAAGTCTTAGAGAATGCTGAAGATTCAAGCTTCTTTAAAAATTGCACAAGGGAGCCTCGGCGGCTCCCCTCACAACTTACCCAACTTTGGAAAAGAAATGTCTCTATACGACGGCAATCTTCAAGAGATAAGAAACACTATAGACGACTCTTTGTACGTTTTTCAAACAGAAAATCGTTATAGTTCACCTCGGGTGAGACCTGTCTTTTTTCAGCGTTGGATAAAATCAAGAACCCTCTTGAAAGGGAATAAAGGTTTTAGCCATGTTAAATTTAAATAACGTTCCTGAGCAGTCTTCTTACTTTAATAGCTCTGGCTATAAAGAAACAGACCTTGAAAAAATAGCGCATGCGTTCGGCAAGCCAAAAAGAAATGGAAGCGGCTACCTTTGTTGCTGCTGTTGCCATGAGGACAGCAAGCCTTCTCTCTCGCTTTCATTAGGGGAAGATGGGCGATTGCTCGTAAAGTGCTTTGCAGGGTGCGATTCGTCGATCATTCTTGAAGAGATAAAGAGACTGGGGCTTTCAATAAAAGCGAATGGAGCTGCGGCTTCTCAGCCTCTTATGTCTGAATCCTCTTCTCTCAAAACCTCTAACCTTTCAGAGAGCGATTGGGAACGACAAGGCAAGGTTCAAAAGCTTTATCAGGAGTCAATGGCTGCTTCTGGTGTTCCTGTGATTGAAAGCTATTTCAGAAGGCGTATTCCTTCTTTAGCCGTAACGCCGTCGGTTTTAAGGTATCACTCGCAAGCCTATCACACAGAAACACAATCTCAATACCGCGCTCTGATTGCCCCTTTCAGGAGATATCCTTCTCAAGAAATTCAGGGTGTTCATGTCACCTTTCTTGAAGATGGGGGCATGGGGAAAGCGGCTATTGATCCTGATAAAAAAATGTTTGGTCGAGTGAAAGAGTCCGCGATTCAGCTTTATGAGCCAACAGAGGTATTAGGGATTGCAGAAGGCATTGAAACGTCTCTTTCTGGTCATGTTTTGTGTGGGGTGCCTGTATGGGCGGCAGGATCAGCCAGCAATATGGAAAGCCTGCTGCTGCCCCTGCTGCCTTTGGCTCAAAAGCTGCTGATCTTTATTGATAACGACAAGAACAACGCCAGTCTCAATTCTGCTCGCAAATTAGCAGAGAGAGCCAAGAAGGAAGACCGAGAAGTTTTTATTGTCCGTCCGCCTTTAAATTTCAAGGATTTTAACGACGCTCACAAAGCTTGTGAAGACCAAGATTTTGATGTGAGAACACTCATTGAATCCGTTGACGGCAAAAATATTGATTTTTTGTTTGGCATTAAAACCGCCATGAACGAGAAAGAGGATTCCCCAGAGATTCCTGAAGAAGCCTACGATGCTGTTTTTAAGGAGCTTGGGGAATATTCTGTCACCTCTGAAGAAGCTGACATAGCCTTAGAAGAAAGGCCTCTTGACCCTTGGGACTATGCCCTTGACCGTCTACACAGCAGCCGAAAGAATCTTTTTATTACAGGTGCAGCAGGCACAGGAAAATCGACTTTGTTGAAACAGTTTCGGGCAGAAACAACAAAGAAGATGGCCGTTGTTGCCCCGACAGGGGTTGCTGCCTTGAATGTTGAAGGTCAAACCATTCATAGATTTTTCCAATTCAATGCAGACATTGATTTAAAGAAAATTAAAAAACTCTCAAAAAAAGAAAATCTGCTTTATCGAAAAATAGACACCCTCATCATTGATGAAATCTCTATGGTGCGTGCTGACTTACTTGATTGTATTGATCTGTTTTTGCGGAAGAATGGCAATCATCCTGATCGACCTTTTGGTGGCGTTCGTGTGGTGATGATCGGCGACCCCTACCAACTTCCTCCTGTCGTAAAGGATGAAGAAGGAGCGCATCTTTCAAAACAGGGATATGAAACGCCTTATTTCTTCAGCGCAAAGTGTTACAAAAATATCGAGATTGTGGAACTGACCACAGTGTATCGTCAGCAGAATAAAGAATTTATCTCTATTCTCAAACGCATTAGAAATAAAACGGCGACTCCTCAAGACTTAAATAATTTGAATGCTCGCGTCGTCAATACCGATCATTTTGTACAGGAAGATCATGGCATTTACTTAACCACCTCGAATAAAAAGGTTGATGGAATCAATCAGGCAAAACTAGACGCTCTGGGCGGAGAGAGTTTTCATTTCAAGGCAGAAGTGTCAGAAAGTTTCAACCCCTCGGAATATCCCGCGCCTTTAGATCTGACTTTGAAAAAAGGCGCACGGATCATGATGTTGAATAATGATTCTGGGGGGAGATGGGTCAATGGCAGTTTGGGAGAAATTGCTCGTGTTGAGGTGGATAGTATTTGGATGGAACTTGGGGAAAATGTTTATCTTCTTGATCCTCACACATGGGAGATCGGAGAGCGTTATCTTGACGGGGACGATCTGAAGACCCGCAACGTGAGAAGCTTCAAGCAATATCCCCTTCAACTGGCATGGGCAATCACCATTCATAAAAGTCAGGGCAAGACGTTTGATCGGGCTGTGATTGATCTTGAATCTGTTTTTGCGGAAGGTCAGACTTATGTGGCGTTAAGTCGTTGCACTAGTCTTGAGGGAATTGAACTCAAAACGCCGATTACATCTCGCCACATTCTGGTGGATCAGCGAGTGACTGCGTTTCTCCATCAGGCAAGAACCCAGCCATCCATTGAAGAGCCAGAGGCGTTACCTGACATTTTTGTAGAAAATGAGGAAAATAATAAAGAGGAAAATAGTAAAAAAGACTCAAAGAAGCCTCATTCCTCAAGCTCTGCCACTGAAGAGGGAGAGCAAACGTCAAAAGTTTCTTACCTTGACTTGCCAAATAGGACAGGTTCAGACGTTGATCTTGCCAAACATTTGCTGCACCAGAAGCTTCTGGAGGAATACAGCAATATCATTTATGACGAGGGCGGCTTTTGGAAATATGGAGCAACTCATTGGGAAGAAATTTCTCAAGAGGAACTGGCACACATTTTGCATTCGTACGACGGAAAAAAGTGGATTCAAGGTTATACTGAACAGGGGGAGCCTATTATAAAAACCGTGAGAATCGGAGAGAACACAGTCAAAAATACCCTCAAGAGATTAAGAACCGAAGGAATTGCTTTAAGACCAGATAAAGAGGAATGGTTTAATGACCCCAAATTCTCTATCACAGGCATTAATTGCCTGAACGGATTCATCCAGATTGACGAAGAAGGAAACATTTCTCTTGAAGAGCATCAAAAAGAACACCGTCAGCGCTTCACGATCCCCTTTCAATTTAAGCCAGAACTCATCAAAAGCATTCTGAACGATGACTGTCCGATATGGAAAAATTCTTTGTTGAGGAAACTTCTTTACGGATGCTTTCAGGGAGATGAAGATATTCTTGATAAAATCAAACTCATTATGGAAATTGCGGGAGCTACAGCCTCAAACTGCACTCTAAAATTTAAGCAACCTAAGGTGATTATCTTCTACGGAGAGTCCGCGGAAAACGGAAAGAGCCAGCTTTGTTTTCTTTTGGAGTCTTTTCTTAATCCGAAAGATGTTTGCTCAGTTGATCCTGAGCATTTTAAGGACGAAAAGCAGCGTCTGACCTTACGGAACAAAAAACTCAACCTTGTTTTTGAGTTATCAGGAAATGCTTTAAACTCAGAAGCGGTTTTCATGAATTTACTCCATCAACCTTTGAATCAAGACCATTGAGTGAGCAATCATCACAAAGGCTTCCGCAGAAGCTATAGAGATTTCAACGTCTTTAGCCAATCTACGAAAGGGATTGAGCCACGAAAGAGTCCTCTCCACGACCCAACGAGTTGCCAAAACAGCCCATTCATTTTTGATGCGTTTGGATATTTCAATTTTCTTCTTCAACTCATCCGTAACAAAGTTTTCCGTTGTTTTCCGATACCCTTCATCCGCAGAAAAACCCTCCAAAGAAGGATATTTATCAAGGGTTTCCTTGCAAACAGAGCCACCAGCAGTGGTATCGTGAATATTGGCCGCATGAACTTTGACATGGAGCAAATGACCTTGAGTATCGGTGACGATATGACGCTTACGTCCCTTTACCTTTTTTCCCCCCATCAATGCCGCGATCTTCAGAAGCGCTGGTTGTTTTAACGCTCTGGCTGTCAATGATGCCATAGGTGGGAAGAGCATTTCTCCCCATCCTGAGACGGCTCTTTGTAACAAGCTCTTCCAAGACTTTCTCCCAAATCTTCCTGTTTTTGGCACGGCGAAAAAAGCTGTAAACTGTTTGCCATGGTGGAAATTCTCTGGGAAGTTGTCGCCACTGACACCCTGTTTTGGTGACATAAAAAACAGCATCAACCAACTGCTTCTTCGTATGTTTTGACATATTTCCGTATTTTCCATAAGAAAAATAACCCTCAATTAATGACCATTGTTGGGCCGTCAAACTGCTTGGATAGCTCATCATTCCTCCTATCCAAGACTATATACACCTTTCTGAAAATCATGAAAACAGCTTCTCAAACTATACCAAACTCATTGTCACAGGGGATACGATTGATGCCAGAGAACTTTACGAAATGCCGATCAACTACAAGTGTAAGGCTCAGCATGTGTGGTCTACAAATCATCTTCCTGTTTTCTTAGGTGGAATGGACAAAGGGCATCAGAGGAGATTCCTTCCTCTTGCTTTCAATAGAGTGATTCCAAAGGAGGATCGCGTTGTAGACATAGGCAAGAAAGCAGCAAAACAGGAAGGAGGATTGCTGTTGGCTCTTACTGCTTGCGGAGCAAGTCAAGCGATTGCCCGAAAAGATTTTCTTATACCTGCCAGCAGCCATGCCCTTATGGAACAATGGAAAGGCGAATGTGACCCCGTTATCGACTTTATTCAAGAATATGTTGAAGCGAACAAAGACGAATTCTTCGTCTCCACCACAGAAGTTTACAAGAATTTTACAGATTACACACAACAAGCTGGCATAAGGAAAGACCTCACACCTCAAAGAAGAAAATTCATCCTTAGATTTAAAAACAATCTGCCCGAGGGGATTGTATGGAAAAGAACTGACAAAGGTCGTGGCTTTATAGGTCTAACCTTACTTCCCCTGCCAAATCTAGGTTAATCTGGATAGCAAAATGGAGAAAATCACTATTAGCGCCTCGGGGATAGAGGCGCATCTCAAAGAACAGGAAGAATACTTTTATTCTGATAACAACCAAATTGAAGCAGAAAAAGTAGCTTCCTCAAATCAAAACGAAATGCCTTTGAATGACCTCTCTTCTGAAGAGATTATCCGCTATCGCCTTGTTCTGGAAGATACATATCGCAATCCCGCTCATGATAGGTGGCATGGAGATGATATGCCCCAGAAGTTTCGAGAGGGAGAACATACCTTTGCGGAAATGGAAGCGGCAATTGTCAGATTTATGGATCGGGTAGAGAAGGAAAGGGATGCAGAAACAGAAATACGGGCATTCACCAAGTCTCAAGAATCATTGCCAGAGTATCAGGATTATTTAGAAAAACAAAAAAAGCTGACGCAGAATCTCAGCAACTTAGCCCTGAAAGAAGAGGTTTCTCTTTCATGGAAAGCTTATGTCAAAGCCTGCGAAGCTCTACCCGAACATAAAGCTTTAATGGCAAGCAAAGAACGGCAATATCTGTTTGCACCTCTCAAGGCATGGGGAGAAGAGAAATCTATTATCCAAAGTTACCCTGGGATTTTACATCTGCTTCTCAAGAAAATGGTTAAGATATCTCATGCTCAAGATCAAGATCATTCTTATAGTCCAGAGCAAATGGTAACCTTTAAGCATAATATGAGTTGGTTGTTTGTCCCTGCAATAGAAGGTGATGAATGGACGCATCCCATTTGTCTCAAAACATTGTGGAGAGAAGGATGGAGAGAAGAAGAGATCATCCGCTTTATGATGTCCGAAAAGGTGAAGTATATCCTGTGTCATAACCAACACATCATCCAATATCAAGCCATTGATGGTACACTTTCTCAACCTATCGTTCGTGTGTTTGAAAAAAAAATCTAATCGTTAGATTTTTCATGATTATCTTTATTGAGGTTAAATCATTTCGTCTCTGACGCTTCTCATGACGCTAATGACGCTTTGATGACGCTTTGAAAAACAGAAGCGTCATTGATAACAATTTGATTTATATATGAAAAGTGTATTTCATGACGCTAATGACGCTATTTTAGAGAAAAAGCTTTTATTTTTTTATATCTTCTATTGTATCGCTTATATATGTAACGGAAATGCCTCTCACTCACGTGAAGTTAAGACTTTTCATGCGGAGAAGCGTCATTAGCGTCATGAAATAGGAATTTGTCAACTTAATCAATAAGTTATCCATGACGCTTTATAAAGCAGAAGCGTCAGAGAAGCGTCATTAGCGTCATGAGAAGCGTCACCCATTTCAAAAGCGAGTAGAGAAAGCTGTTAAAAGTACCTACAATCGGCACAGCTTTTTCACCCTCATGACATTTCTCTCTTCCCCTGCTAAAATTTTCCAGAAACGGATTTTGAAACTTATGGAGCTTATTGATGTCGGCAAGATGGATGAGTATGGATGAGTTACGATGAGGAAAGTAGGGTCATCCCTCTCAATCACTTTCGTCAGCGTCAGGAGATGCTAAACCTTGTGGAGACATTGGACACTCCCCATGAGCGGCGTGTTTTGCTTTACCTTCGCAATAACCGCCGTCCGTTAAGCTTAGGAGACATCTCCCACAAATGTCGCCTTCAGGAACAGGACGCTCGATCTGTTTTAGCGATTCTTGTGCGTAAGGGTCTTGTTCGGCGTGTTGAGAACGGATTGTTTGTCAGCCCCTAAATTCTTTTGTTGGAGCTTCTCTTCTCTTTCGCCTAAGTTGGTGTCCGTGCAAACATTTAAGGGCGAGGCAAGCGAGCAACTTGGATTCAGGAATTTCAACAAAACTGAAAAAACTGAAGCTGGAATATGAGGAGTTGCGGGATCAGTATTTACGCACGAACACTCCTCACCATGCTTTGATGTTTGAAAAAGCCCTGAAGGATTACAAGCAATTTATCCTCGATCACAAAATTTCAGGCAGTATAGTTTCGGAAAGTCTTCACAGTCCTTTTATGGAGGATCAGGACAACCATTTTTCTCCTCCCCAACCTGTTCGATTTTTTGTGAATTACCAACGCCCTGCTTTGACTCATCCCCGAAACATCAAGGCACAAAAAGAGATTATGGATTTTATGGAAAATCAGGATCGCTTTAAAAACATTAATGAAATAGTCCCTCACCTGTCCCTCCAAATTTCTCAGGCACGCAGGCATCTTTATAGCCTGACAGAGCAGGGAAAATTAATCATGCGTGAGATGAATAACTTTCAATATTGGTGCAGTAAAAAGGGGAAATAGGTCATGCTCTTTTCCTCTTCTGGGATACTGTCTGTTTTTTGAACATTTCAGAAGACGGAATCTTTTCAAGGGAGAGGATAGGTTATCCTGACTCTTATCCTCATATTTTGTGGAAAACTTGTTTTGCCTTGTTTAGAATTTTCTGTGATTCAATTTAAAAGATATAGATTGGCTCAGAAAAATGACACCGCGGAACTATCGAGAAGAAAAGTAATTTTCCGACCGTCGCTAAGTGGGGTAGGATCAACGAGAAACGCATGTAAACGGTCTTTTGGTAGTTGTGTAGCTGACCATAAAAAACAGAGGCTTCTACGATCGATTTTGAAGGTTTTTTGAATATCTCGACCAAGGGGGGGCGAATTGGCGTTCACAGAATCATGAATTTTCCTGTGGATTCATCGTTTGTTTAAACCGACAACTTCATTCCGCATTCTCACCTTAACCGAAAATCCTCTTCCAGAGGCTGGCTTGATTCTGCTCCTGATGGGTGAGCAGCAGCTTCTCGGAATTATTCTTGTTGATTTCCAGCAAAGTGGAGACGCGATCCTGTTCAAGAGCAAGCTGGCTCTCAAGAAATATCACTTTTTCCTGCAAGTAAATCTCCCGTTCAGTAAGCCCCCTGTTAGGGGTGTTTTTCGGTGTATGATTTACCTGTTTGGAAGATGACTTTTTTGAAAATACCCTGTCCAATTCGCTTTTATCGATGCCTGATTGTCCTTCATGATCTTTCACAAAAGATATTTTGCCCTTATCCCTCATGAGATATAGCGTTGAGCGAGAAACACCCACTCTTCTTGCCGCCTCTGAAATGGTTAAAATCACCTTTCTATTACTCCTGTTATCTTATGTCCGAGTCAGACGTACAGAATACAACTCATGAGTGTCTATTGTACAGCATGGGTGTGAGATGGGGAAAGTTTGTATGATTGATTCTATTATGAGCGATTTTTTCTAGTGGAGCAAATTCTTAGGGCGCAACGTTAAAAAAACTGTACTCCTTCACTATCAGGTTCTTGATAACGGGAAACGGGATCATGGGTGATCTTCAACAACTGATTCCGTTTGCAGTGAATGAGCATCTGGCTCAAGGTGTCCACGATATCATCATGCTCTGCTTTGGGAAAGTTGATACACTCTTCCAGCAGTGTTTTCGATGTGGGTCTCAGCTGATCAAAGTCAGGAGGCAACGCCGCCAGATACACCTGACCATTTTCAAGGAGCGGTGCCACATAGTGAACCCTCTGCACCTTGTCACCGTATTTCGAGGGGTCAACACCAATAATGTTCTTCATGCCTGAACGATATAAGTCCTGAATCAGAGATTGCCCTGATGCTTTATCTTCAATCAGGATAATATCTGGTTGGTTTGATTCCTTGAATTTCTTGGGCTTGTCGCCTGTGTCTGTGAAGTTTTCATACAGCCGCATGGCACGCTTGCGAAGGTCAGGATAGTTCACCCGTTCTCGCCACATGCTCAGGAGGATGGCGCAGTTGTAATACACTTCGAACGGATCTTTCCTCCCCTCATCCAGTTGATCGGACGAGAAGATTCCCCAGGTTGTGCAAACAGAGTAATCGTTCTGCTCGCCTTCCTTAAATGAACAATCCCACGATTGAACTATCTTAATCAATTCAGGTGGTTGCTGCTTCTTCCACCATTGGAACCAATCCGCTTTGATGATTCCGCCTTCTGCTGGCGCGGGTCTCTGTTGAAATTGTCCTGCGTAGCCGTAAGAACCTTGAATTTTCTTTTGGTATTCTGTTTCTTTTTTTCCAAAACGGTGGACGCACAGAAGTTCTCCCTCTTTTGTGCGAGGGTCTTTCCATTTTTCTCCAGTTCCTTTGAGATCAATCGTTATGCAGCGTCTGGCTTCTTCAAACTCATTCGGGAGGATCAGCTTGACCCAGTCCCGATCATCGTCATTCGCCATGATAAATCCTGACACATCTTGAAAACCAACTCTTTGCTGAACAACAATTTGAGCATCTTCTTTTGCATTATTAAGTCGGGAAGACCATACCTGAGTCCAGAAATGTAAAACCTTTTCTGTAAATGCTTCCGATTCACCATCTTTGGCATTGTTCGGATCATCACAAACATTAATATTTCCTCCTCGTCCTGTTATTGTTCCAGTAGTAGAGGTACAAATTCTTTCCCCTCTTTTGTCATTCTCAAACTCACTTTTTGTATTTTGATCTTTTTTAAGCTTAAAAATACTCCCCCATTTTTCTTGATACCATGGAGATTGTATAAGAGATCTACAAAGAACAGAATGTTTGCGGCTCAAATCCATAGAATAACTGGCATAAACGAATCTCTTTTCAGGATTATGAATCCAAACCCATGCTGGAAAAGCAATAGAAATAAGAGAAGTTTTCCCTGATCTAGGCGGAACATTAATCAACAATCTTTTGATCTGCCCCCTGTGAACCGCTTCCAGATGCTCTGCTATGGCCTCGATATGCCAGCCATGAATAAACGGCGTTCCTCCTTCCATCACCTTCCACGCTTCTCTCAGGAAAGCGTAAAGGGATGTTTCCATCTCGCGCTTATTATTCAGAAGATTGAGGAGGCTGGACAATGGGGCTTAAACTTTTCTAGTTATTGTCATTTTTCTGGGACTTGAGTAGTTTCTCTATATGGGGGTTCATGATTTTCAACCCTCTTTCACCAAATATTTCCTCACCTTCAACCCATTTTCGCACTTCCTCGAGTGTAATAGCCGTTCTTTGCCCCCGATCGATCTCTTTTTTGAGCTTTTCGATGTCATCAGCTTCTACGGGCGACTTTTGACTTTCTTGTTTGTGAGCCTGCCTTATGGTTAACAATTCAATAAATTCGTCTTGAGTGATGTAGAGAGCGCTTTCCTGTAATTCTTCTTCCATTCCGACCTTAATGTCAGGATAGAGTTTCATCATCATATTAATTAAAAGCTCAAGTTCTTTGAGGTTGTTAATCCGATTGCTCGTCACCTTCGCCAGCGACTCATTTTTCATTCCACGATCAATAAATCGTTCAATTTCTTCGGAGAGCAGATTACAAACCGCCTGATAAACATCGGTACTTTTTAAAGGTCTTCCGTTGGCTTTTTCTTTAAGCAGAACGAATCGGTTAGCAATTTCTCCGCCCTCTTTCTGTTTGTCAGCGCAGTTTTTCAAATGCCTGTTCAGAGCTGATTCGGAAATGGGCAAGAAGTCTTCGCTGATGGCTGTGGCAATCTTTTTATGACCCACACCTTGCCCGAGCATTTCATCTATTCGATTAAGTGCTTCTGTTGTCAGCTTACAGATAGAACAACTCTTGGACATTCATTTTACTCAGGGTAGAATTCATCGTTCATGATCTGCTCAAAGGTATAAGTGCATTCGGCAGGGAACGTTTTTTCATCCAGTCCTGTTTCCTTAGCTGCCTCGTCTATAGCGTCTTCATAGGATTCTAATAAACAATCATTTATCTGTGGCTTTAAGCTAGGATTTTGCTTTATGATTCTTCGCACATGCCTGCGTTGTTCTCTAAGAGTTATTTTCCAGCTTTTCCCTTGCAAGGTAGGTTGAAATTGCCATTTCAAGAGGTGCATAAGAAGTTGTGCTAAACGGCTGACTAGTTCTCTTCTTTCTGACGCTCCCATGCTTTCAAGCTCCTCTATTAAGTGATCAAAATCTAGTTCATTAATTTTACGCTGACGAATTAAGTCTGCTTCAGCCATTGCCCAGCCATAGAAGTCTTCGTCATGTTTAGGAATCATCATGGTCTCCATTTTTATCTGCCCGTCATTTTATCACGTTTTTGTTTAAGCCCCATCCATACCTTTGGGTTTCTTCATTGAGCGTCTGGATGAAGAACATCTTATCTTCCTCCGAGAAGAAAGAGGAACAAAACAAGAAGGCACAGATAATCTTTATGGCTTTGTCCAAGATGTGGTCTTGGTCAGAATGTTGAATGATTTTCACCAGTCCATCCAGCGCACTGCCAACATCATTTTCGCCCTCATTTTTGGTGTACTCATTAATGACTCTTTGATATTTCAACAGTTTAACACGATCTGTATCCATTGATTCGTTATCCTTAAATACATATACATCATTATTTCATTTACTGAAGAATTGAAAACAAAAGGATTTTACACCAAAAGCTCACATGTTCATGATTCGAAATGATGCGTTATAATGCGTTAAACGATGAGAAATCCCCCATCATATTCACGGCTAGTTTCTAACATCCAACTAAACAGGGCATTTCTCGAAAAACAACATATTGCATTAAATCGAATGATCAAGAAAAAAACAATAGCTATTTAAGGGTTTTTGCCAACAGACAGCAACGCAACCATATATCACACATTAAATTAGTATAGCATAATATTTGCACACACTATACAAATTTATCAAATATAACATATTTCTTTACACTACACACAAATAAATCGTATATCTAGTACACCAATTTTGCCTACTACCCTCTATTTTAAATAG
>Ga0066180_10000046_pt1 | contig 18272 bp, 23 predicted proteins | sample LauGreSBDMM110SN_4_FD_59338 | JGI IMG/M metagenome (GOLD analysis project Ga0066180, IMG submission 59338) | Freshwater lake microbial communities from Lake Michigan, USA - Su13.BD.MM110.SN (version 2) (version 3) | ecosystem: Environmental > Aquatic > Freshwater > Lake | place: Lake Michigan... | reverse complement strand
TGCAAGAATTTTTTCTTTTATCTCATTGATAATTTTACTTCTTTCTAAAATATCGTTTATCTCTTTGTAATATAAATCCATCATTTAACTATTATTAGTTTTTAACTATTTTTTTCATTTAACATGGGTCATTCGCTCCCACACCATATGTAATACCATCCCATATAATTTGTTGTTTTCTAATGGCGTTAATGTTATCGCAATTGAATGTATCAAACAGTTGAGATGTAATCAATGGATTATCCCCGTATGTAAGTTTATGGATATTGTAACATGACCCGTCTTGTTTTTTAACCCAAAAATCAGGACAACTGGAAGGAGGAAGACGCCATGTCTTTTTTGAATAAGAAAAAGCAAGAAATATAAATGTAATAAACATTATTATGAAATAAACCACCAAAAAACCGATAATAATTTGCCTATTCATCTAATATAACAAAATATTAAACTGGCACATAACAGGGATTGTTTTCACCATAACCATATGAAATACCGTCCCACATAGCACCAGCACAATTTTTTGTCCAATTGTATTTGTCACAATCTGTAGAATTTTCAAAACTTGCAGTGGCTCCTGTTGTACCACACACCCCACTACAAATCCCATTATTAATGGTCCAATTATCTGGGCATGGTTGCGAAATAGGAGGCCATGGCTGGTCCTTCTTTGATTGGACGAACGACCATATCAGCATAGAAAAACAAACCACCGTAAGTATCACTGTAATTATAACAATAATTTTTTGTGCTTTTCCTAACATTATTTTATAGATATAAAATAAATGAATGTACCAGATATACAAGAATTATTTAAAATGTATGATAAAATTCCAGTAAATCAAATTACAACTATTAGAAATCCATTGAATGGTACATGGTCAAATACACAACTGTCTGATTTATTTTTTTCCAAAGAAAATATAGTAATTATTCAGAATGGTATTCGCGCAGGTGTCTATAATATGTCAGGTGGTAAATATCTCATAGACAATCAAGATAATGAACAACTTTCGATAATCATGAAAGGAATGTTTCTAGAATATTCAAAAAATATGCCAACAAATATAACAGAACAAATCGATATACTTAATAATAAAGTCATTGCTTATTGTACGAACCAAGTATATCAAGAAGCCAAAGGTTATTTGACATATTTAAAAGATTCTTCTACTCTTATTACTCCATTGGATTATCCAAGCATGCCTTATACTCGCACAAAAGAACTCGAACTCAAACATTTTTTTTGAACCTAATTTAGATTAAACGGGTCACCTACCAACGACTTTGCACCATGGTCTGTGTTTTTATCTGTTACGATATTTTCGCCCTCAAATAAAGTGGCGCGAATATCTTCCACTGTAACATTCTCCCCCAATTCTTTTTCTTGAGTATTCATATTTTTAATGCCTACTAAATTTCCATTTTCGTCTAACGTCTGTGTTAATTTATTACCGGTTAATTCAGCCTTTTTCTTGTTATCTTCCATCGCCTTCTGTTTCGTCTCTTTGATTCGTTGTTCAAAAGATGATTTTGCAAAAGATTCGTTTTTATTCTTTTCATTCATGAGTTGATTCAATTCTTCTTCTAAATATTCCACCTTACCAGTCTTGTATGCATCAGGGTCCCACGGCATCCATACACCGACTGGTCCCACTAAGATGTCATGATTTGGGTCGACTTCGCGTAATAATTTGCAGCGTAATTCGGCCTCTTCTTGACTCGAATAAGAACCACGAACTTTTAATCCTCTAGTGGAAGTTTGGAAATTATTTTGTTTATTAAAGGCTAATTCCAATTCTTCATCACATTTATCAACAAATGTTTTATAGTCGTTTTCAAATGAGCTATCCTTGATGAGATTTTCTTTTTCATCAGTGATAAATTCGTTAAAGTCATTTGTCAAATCGTCAAATGTTAAATTATATTTATACGAAATAAAATTAAGGAATTGCACAAACTTTTCCATTGATTTATTAAAATCCCATCTTTTTAAAAATTCTTGGAAGAAAAACGCCTCCTTTTGCTTCAGGATTTTTTCTGGAGAAATAAAAGAAACACAAACGAATTTTTGCCCACTGATAGGCTTATCTTCTTCCAACAAATCTACATAGGTAGGGCTCCCTTTTTTAAAGCTATTCTCATAATTTACCATTAAAAATAATAAATCAAAAGGTTTAAGTTGATATTTTTTATATATTTTTTATTTTATTAATATATGAATTACAACGTTCAAGAAATAGTACGCCGAATTGTGAAATATTTAGTGGAGGGTTTAATCGTCGCGATAGCAGCTTATGCTATTCCCAAAAAAAGTATGAATATTGAGGAAATTACACTTCTCGCGTTGGTTGCAGCCGCAACCTTTAGTATTTTGGATACATACATTCCAAGTATAGGGTCTAGTGCAAGAAGTGGCGCAGGATTTGGTATAGGAGCTAATATGGTAGGATTCCCAGGCGGTCTTTAAATTTAAAAATTGATTTAAATCTATCTTATTATATAAAATAAAAATGCTTACTGCCGAACAAGTTGTTTCTATTCTTAATGAAGAGAAATTTTCAATAAGAAAACTTTTAAAAAACAAGAGTCATCATGAATCTACAAGTGCAATTCCAATGAAAGACCTAACGGAAGATAAAGAACCAGAACTTTTTCAATATATTAAACAACTTTCTCAAGTATATATTGAAAAAAATGATTTGTTTGATATTCACTATAACGAGACTGAATTAAAACGAGATTGGGATAATTTGGTGAAAAAAGATGTTTGTGGTGATATAAATGTTCGTTCAAAACAAGGCCATTTTATTTTGGATATGATGATGGACCATATTTACGAAGTAAAAAATTATGCTGGAAAATCAATAAAGGGTAATATCGACCAACTTGTTTGGGAAAAGGCATTGTTATTGACTGTAAGCAGACATTCTACTCCGTACAGAAGTGAGATACGGAAAAACATTTCAATGGCTCTTGGTCTATCCACTGTTACAAAATATCGTGCAATCACCGCTAAAAAAATATGTTTGTTGTATCGTGCTAATTCTGTTTTAGACCCATGTATCGGTTGGGGAGGAAGAATGCTTGGAACCATTTGTCTAGGAAAAAAATATGTTGGATTTGAACCCGATTTTACAACTTATAGTAAATTATTAAATATATTGGAAAACACGAGCATTCCGAAAGAAGCGAGAGAATTAGCAAGAGTTATCAACCAACCGGTTGAAAAAGGTATTGCTGAAATAGATGAAACGTTTGACATGGTTTTGACAAGTCCTCCTTATTTTAATTTAGAAATATATACATGTGGAGAACAGTCGATTGATTCATTTTCAACGTGGGAAGATTGGGAAAAATGGTTGGAAGAAGTAATTGTACAGTGTTTAGGAAAACTAAATCCTGGTGGTACAAGTTGTTGGAGTGTAAAAAATATTAAAACTGATAAAAAATATCCTATTGCGGATATTACTAAAAAAATACATGAAAAGTATGGTTGGGGATTAGATTCAACCATTTGTGCTTCTGGTTCTTCAAGGACAGGTACATCAAAAAAAACAGAAGAAAACACATACTGTTTTAAAAAAATTGAATAGTTCTTTTACAAATATATAAAGTAAAAATTGATTCTTTTACGAAGATAAAGTGAAAAATGAAACTTGCTAGAAATGAATCTGTCGCATCGAGTAGAAATCTACCAGAGCAAGGAAGAAAAACAGCAGAAGTATGTAGTGATATAAAAGAGAATGATGCCCCGGAAGTTTTATCCATTCTTGTTTCACAATCAAGAAAAAACCAGTCAAATCAACTTGTGGATACTTTAATGACATATGTTACAAATGGTGTAGTTATCGATAATTTACATGGAGATGCGCAAAATTCAAAAGACCCTGATGGATATATAAGACGCGCAGAAAACGGTACAAGAATTATCGCTTGCATTGCAAACCCAACACGTTTGGCAATTGTTTGTGATATCACAACGGGATGGCTAATGATACACCCATCGTATAAAGTACGGTTTTATGTCGATGAAGGACAAAAGACTACTGAGATTTTTATAAAGTATGTATATGAAATAATACCAAGGACGTTGTTGCAAAGAGTTCATACTACGCTTGTTGATGCGCATCTTGAAGCTCTTATTTCTGGAAAACTTTTCAGAAAACATTTCAAAGGCATGATAATCAAGCTTCCAAATAGAGGAGGACTAGAGAACTATCAATTTTTCAAAAATTTTAAATATCAGAATATCGAGATGGAAAACACGGATGATTTTTTGGAAGCGTGTAAAAATAACTCGATTACTCTAAAACCAGATGATTATATATTGATGCCGTTGGCATACAAAAAGGTCAATCAATACGAAGATGCGTTGAAAATAGTGGGTGAGTTAGACGTGTGTGTGTTAATTATTAATGGCGATGGCTATCATGTATTTTGCAATAATGGGAGCGACATACAAACAATCAAATATCCTAAAAAAAAATGCAAAACTAAAAAATGCAATCAATTGTCATGCTCGACATGTGACCCATCACTCAATAATAGCGAATTCAATATAATCAAAAAAATAAAAGGCATGGTCCCAGGAAAACCGTTTCTCTTGACTGGTCATGGTTGTATTGACCGAGCAATGACATTTCATAGACCCGAGATGCCTCTCACAAAATTAATTATAACGCGACAAAATGTGATGCAAAAATCTTGTTTTGATACATCAGACACATGGGCAGAAGCTGGTCCTACAAAGAGAGAAGATGTCTCGCAAATGGTAAAACGTTTCGCCCATTCATTTAAAGATGCGGTAACGTATTCAGATGAAGCGCAAATTTTTGGTCCAAAAGATATTTATGATGGTGTTTGTGAATTAGAAAGAATTTCATACGAAGTATCCAAGCTGTCAGGAATTATAGACATGGGTGTGTTAGAAAACATTAAAAAGGGTGAGACAGTAGTTATGAAACAAGAAGCGGATATTCGCGAACCAATGGATTATTATTATAAAAAATTCCGGGTTACAGATAGATACGACATAGTTGGGAATAAAGAAATAATTCAGACTTTTCGCAGTTACATTGGCGGTGGCGCAGTACAAATAGATACTATTGAGAGGAGACTTGCTAAGAGGAGATATGAAGAAGAAATTTTCATGCCACGTCGTCATCTTGTACTAAATGATTTGAATAATAAAAAATGTATTCGTGCCGCATTACGTACCACATTAGACGAAACAAAAGACTCTTCCCGAATCAGAATGGTGTATGGCGGCGCGGCACAAGAAGCTGAGCATATTGTAGAAGAGGCTCAACTTGTGGTGCAAGAGGAAGCAGAACATGGCGACACCTATATTGTACTGATGTTTAATCAACCACGAGGTCAATTCATTTGGGATAATCAAACATTTCGTCGGGAAGAAAAGGAGGATTTATATGCATGCTTTGCTCAATTGACTACACATAAATTGTCAAGATTGAAAAATACGGTAGCTGCATGGGTGGATGACAACCTAAGCGACAAACCATGGTGGAATGATGAATTGTATGATAAAATAACTTCTGATGTATGGGAGAGTGAAATGATGGATTTTGTTCCACAAGCATTGGCTAGTTTGTTGAATGTTACTGTTTATATATATACGTTTAAATTCAACTACGAATCTTCAGCGGAAGAAGTGTTATTTAATACTCCCATGATTGTTTCACCCACCGAGATTCGCGAAGATACACGTACAATTCATATAAAGTATAGTGATAAATTTGAGTTACTTCTTTAACAAATAGTTGGTTTAAAATCCCAATTCAATACACCACACATCTTTTTCCAAATGTCGTCTTGTTCAATGAGTTTTTCACGGTCTTTTAACATTGGTATTTCATTTAAATAAGTTGTTTCACCCAACAATTCGCATAATTTAAATAAAATATAATAATAATTTAAAAAATTCACACGATAATCAGGGCAAAATTTTGCATAAGGTGCTTGCAATTCCATAAAAAGATTGCATAATAATTCTTCCATTTCCGGATTAATCACTAGAGGGGGTATTCCCAATTTGTTTTTAATAAATGCAATGTGTTCATAATATTTATTGTACCTTAATTTTTTCAATATCTCTTTTGTTTTGTTATAGGTCATTTGTTCCAAAGTAATTCTCTCTCGTTTAATTTGAAGACGAATGTTATCGATAATTTCGTCTGATATGAAAGTGGTTTCCTTACCCTGAAATTGTGCCAATATTTCTTTGAAATGATTAATTTTTTTGTACGCATAAAAAGATATTTCTTTAGGAGGTTCTTTGTAAGAAGGTTTTTCATTTTCCACTAAAAAAGGCGTGTTTTTAAAACAATGATTACACATCATTAATCCTTCATCTTCTATAGGAATTATCTCACCTTTTAAACAATAACTACACACATCTTTTTGATAATTATATGTCTCTGATTCAATGCCAATATTTTGCAAGTATTTTTGGATAATATTGTTTTTAATCTCAGGTTTAGTATCTTTTAATTTAAAAAAAGCATTCAATGCATTATTCGTGGATATTTTTTCATTGATATTTTGTTTTGTTTCGAAATATTCAAAAATATATTTTGAATTTTTCAAGAGATAGTCACTCTTTTTCTTTTTAATCGATTTAATTTTTTGTATTGTTGCATCTATTTCATCCTGTATATCTCTTTCTTTGGGCGATTTTTCCATTTTTTTTTGTAGATTTAAAATTTTTGTTTTTAATCTTGGAATAATTTCTTTTTCATTTTTTTCAAATTCTTCCAAAAATTCATTATGCTTTCCATCAATTGTTATTTGGTCATTCTTAAACGTCTTTATTTTTTTTTCAGATTTAGGTTTAAAACTATTCATAATTTGTACTCATCCATATATTTATATTAATATAAGTAATATATAAAAATAATATTTCTATCTGGTTTTTATGGATTTACAAATAATATTAACATCTAATGATAAAAGTCAGAAATTAAAGGTAAGCAATCTTCAAATACAAAAAATGTTGTTTATTTATAATGCTCTAGAAAATGGATGGAAGGTTGAAAAAGAAGATGATACGTTTTTTTTCAAAAAGCCACACGAAGACAACAAAAAATATTTTACAGACGAATACTTGAAAGAGTTTATTCAAAAACAACTTCCAATTTTGAAATAATTAAATTAAAATTCAAAAATTTTTTTCTTTAGGGATAATATAAAATGGGTGGAGGTTTAATGCAATTGGTCGCTTACGGAGCACAAGACGTTTATTTAACAGGAAATCCACAGATAACATTCTGGAAAGTAACCTACAGACGTTATACTAATTTTGCAATTGAGTCTATTGAACAAACATTCAACGGACAGGCTGATTTCGGAAGACGTGTTCAATGCACCATCAGCAGAAACGGTGACTTGGCGTACAGAACTTATCTACAAGTTACTTTGCCAGAGATTAATCAATTGATGGGTACCGGATTTAACCAATCTGGTGCCTCTACTGTCTATGCCAGATGGTTAGATTATCCAGGAGAGCAATTGATTGCCCAAGTAGAAGTAGATATAGGTGGTCAGAGAATCGACAAGCAGTATGGCGATTGGATGCACATTTGGAATCAACTTACTATGACCAGCGAACAGACCCCTGGTTATTTTAAAATGATTGGCAACATTACCCAGCTCACTTTTATTACCGACCCTTCTTTCGCAGAAGTTGATGGTCCTTGTGACTCTCTTGCACCAAGACAAGTTTGCGCCCCAAGAAATGCCCTACCTGAATATACTCTTTACATTCCTCTACAATTTTGGTTTTGCACCAATCCTGGTCTAGCCTTACCACTCATCGCTCTTCAATATCACGAAATAAAGATAACTCTAGATATTCGTCCAATTGACGAATGTTTGTGGGCCGTCACTACTCTTAACTGCAATGCAAATAGCTTTAGTGGCCAGACGAGCGCAGCAAATACTGCAAACTTTCCAAATCAAGCAAATGGTCAGTATGCTCCAGGTCGCCCAGTTCCTGCTGCTATCGCCTATAACCAATCTTTAGTGGCTGCTTCTATCTACGTTGATTATGTATTCTTGGATACTGAAGAACGAAGACGTATGGCACAGAATCCTCACGAATATTTGATTACTCAGCTACAATTTACAGGCGACGAGTCTGTCGGTTCTTCCTCTAACAAGATTAAGCTGAACTTTAACCATCCTGTCAAGGAATTGATTTGGGTCGTCCAGCCTGACCAGAACGTGGATTATTGTTCTTCGCTTGTCTGTGATGCTCTTCTCTACAAAGTGTTGGGAGCACAACCATTTAACTATACTGACGCGATTGATGCTCTACCAAACGCAATCCATGCTTTTGGTGGCCCCGCCGAACTTTCTGGAGAGTATGGATTTATTGATGCACGTGGAATGTTTGATGATGCTGGTGCAGTGGATGTTGATGCAACCACTACTGGTTACTGGCATGGTCCAACAAATCCATACAGCCAGGCAAATTTGGGTTTCGACCCATCACAGACATTGAATCAACCTACTCAGGAGATTAACAACATTTTGGGCAATTTGGACCCATTTGCCAATGTTCCAATTGACAATGTTGGCCGAAACCAGAACTCGGGTGTCTCTGATGCAGGTACATTTGTTCTTTGCGAAACATCTCTTACTCTACACTGTTGGGGTCTTAACCCAGTTGTCACTGGCAAGCTACAGCTCAACGGTCAGGATAGATTTTCAGAGCGTGAAGGTTCCTACTTTTCATGGGTTCAGCCATACCAATGTCATACTCGCACACCAGATGAAGGAATTAACGTATATTCTTTTGCTCTTCGCCCAGAGGAGCACCAACCTTCTGGTACTTGCAACTTTTCACGTATTGATAACGCAACTCTTCAGTTGGTGCTTTCAAATGCTACTGTGGAAGGAACCAAAACCGCCAAGGTTCGTGTTTATGCTACCAACTACAACATTCTTCGTATCATGAGTGGTATGGGTGGTCTAGCTTACAGTAATTAAACACATTTTAAAAAATTGATTTTTTTTAAATCATTGTTTGGTTTAAAAAAAATGTTTTGCGCAACTGTTAAAATTGCTTTTGGGTTTTTCACGACTTCTAAAAATCTCGATTTGAATCTGTCGACGAGACAAGTCATTGATGAACTGCAACTTCTTGTTAAGAGTAACTTTAATGTTGAAGATGACGCGGCGATTCAAATTGTTAAAAGCGATGATATGCCATATGCAGAATTGAAGCCGGAATTATCGGATAATACTTTGCTAAGAAGAGAAAACGAAATATTCTTTTATGCGAGAATTATCAGGAGATTTAACAACATTGAATATATCAAAACAGATATTGACAGAAACGGAGAACAACGTGTATGCTATTTGAAAAAAGAGGATTTGGAAATGAGACGAGATGCGCGACGCTATACAGAAGCAGAAATTTTACCACAAACTTTTACTGTCTCAACTTTGCCGGACACACAAGAAACACAATCGTCAGAATTATGTGTTATATGTCAAGAAAACAATGTACTCAATGAACAAAGATTCATGTGTGCTCATCTATTTTGTGGAGGATGTCTTTCAGAGTGGAGAGTTTCTTCCCCACAATTTAATTGCCCTTTGTGTAGGTCTTGAATATTTTTGTGAATATCTTAACCATTTTTGATTATTTTTTACGGTTCGTTTTTTCCTGACTTTTCCACCTTTTTCATAATGAACATTATGAACTCTTTCGCTTTGTGTAGTTTTCCATTCTTGGAAATTACTGTAATGTTCTTTAAATAACTCTACACCATCATTAAAATATTTTTCTATCTCTTCTTCTGTATTCATTTTTTTCGGAACAAGTTCTTTTAAATCATGAAGATGAAAAAATCTTGAATATGTCTTATTTTGTATAACGGTACTTTTAACATGAGCGCCTAATGAACATTCCCCTTCGTGTAATTCGTAAAAAATGAATGCTTTTATTTTTCGAAATTCAGGGGTTTCAATTATTCCTTCCTTTAAAAGAGTTTGTAAATAAATATAAAATTCTTCAATTTCATTAAAATTTATATTACTTCTCTCCTCGCCACATGCAAATAAAAAATTAACTCCGTGGGATATATCATGATATAAGTATTCAAATGGAGATACAAATCTTCCATCTGCATATGATGGATGAGCTACAATCTCACAATAAAAAACTTTATTCAGATAATCTATGATAACCCTATCGCTATCAAAGACACTCCATTTAATAAAAAAAATACCATAGACATTATAGGCGGGATTTGATAAATTTTCAACTGTATATGGGACGCCGGTGCTTATACATACAAGACGATTAAAAACAGGCGTTTTTGTTAAGAAGTGTTTTATAAATTCATAATCCATCCATCCATATTCAACCCCTTCATTGTCAATTTTACCGTAAATTATTTCATAAAAATAATCATTCAACGATTCTTGATAAAATTCATGAATTATACCCATGTGTTTGGAAAACATGATAGTAAATTGAAATAAAAATATATTTATTAATCCGATGTTATTATCATCTGAAATATTTCTTAAACAGCTACTGTATATTAAATCTAACATTTCTTTCAATTCTTTAATTTTAATTCTTGAAAATCTAATTTTAGATTCTGGCATTTCTTCCTCGTAATTGTTAATTTTTTTAATGACAATGGTTACAATTCTCATTATCAAATCATGTTTTATTAATGTATAATCAAGACTTCTGGTTATTATAGGGTCTCTTATGGTTAATAAATGATACAATTCATCACAATTCATCCTTATTTTAAATAAATAAAATAATTATGAACCTGTTTATATTAAATTGAATTTAATTTGATACAACACTTTAAAGAAAAAATGGAGGTTTTCAGATTAACAACAGTGATTGGAAAAAAGTACAAGCATGCAGAATATACGCAAAGAAGTGGAAGATACCCCAACGAAAAATACTATGCAGACAACGTGCGAGACGTAGGAACATTGGTTGAAATAAAGGAAAGTGGCTTTGGCGATGGCGCATGTCGAACCGATGTTTTTGAGAAAGACGGCGAAAGAATCGAAGTTGCTTATAGTTATGAAGGAAGAACGTGTTTTATAGCGATAGACAAAGAATAAAAAAAATGGAACCATAATAAATGGGAAACTTGCATTCCATAAGAAAAATTAGTTTTGAAGATATGCAACACGCAATCAATGACAACAACTATATTATTATTAACACAATGCCAAAAGACTTGCAACACTGTTTAATTGTAAATACCATTTCTGCAGATATGGAAGAATCAATTATTAATCAACTAATAAATAACTGCAAAAATAAAAAAATAATTATTTACGGTAAAAATACAAACGACGAAAAAGTAATAAAGAAATACAATCAACTTTTTTCTTTTGGGTTTAAAGACATTCATGTTTATTTAGGGGGAATGTTTGAATGGTTATTATTACAAGATATTTACGGAACGGAAGAATTTCCAACAACAACTATTGAAAAGGATATTTTAAAATATAAACCATCACGTTTATAATGCGTGAATGATATCATCTATTATTTGCAACCATTCTTCCAAGACGGCCGGATTTTCGTAAATGTCTCTGTTCGCATCGAGAACCGTCTTGTTCATATTTGCCAACATTTTCACATGATAATCATAACATTTTTCCAGATATTCTAATGGTATCACTTCGCCAACGCGCCCGCGTTTAATTACTCGCTCATAAGAAATTTCGGGAGTCGTCTCTAACATGACTACCATATCAACCGTTTGCGTAGAGAACTCGTTAAACATGTCGTTATATATTTGAAACTCGACATCCTCCATTTTTCCTTCATCGTACAACATTTGTGCAAAGACATGCTTATCCGTCAGTATGCTGCGTTCCGTAATAATAATGCGGTCTTTGCCGTCCTTGATTTCTTCTTTTAGCTTCGCTTCCATTTTACGCAAAATCTTTAGGCGGGATGTGTAAGCCATCATCTGAAAGGCAAATGCATATTTTCCAGGATTGCTGTAGTATTTCTGCAGCATAGAGACACCAAACTTGTCTTTGACGTTTTCCCAGAGCTCCACGGGTTCGTCCAAGAAATTCACCTTATCATTGGTCGCATATTTCTTTTTCATTTCTTCCATAAGAGTACTTTTTCCGGCGGCGATATTTCCTTCAATAGAGAGAATACGAATCATCTTTTAAAATAGAATAAGGGCGATATTAAATCAATTTTTTAGATTTTCTTTTACATTTTCTTTTAGATTTTCTTTTACATTTCCTTACTTTTGATGACTTACCACCTTTATATCTTTTAAAGATTTTATATGTTTTATCAATAATGTCTGCATATAATAGAAGGTTATTCCAATTCTCATTATTTACTAGTTTCACACCATTGCCATTATGACTATTTGATTTTAGCCATTCACGTATTTTCATAAAAAAATCGCCAATTGTGTTTATATTACCTTCATCAAGTATTTCTTGTATCTTGGTGAATTCTGGTTTAGTAAATTTATCCTTGTTTTCTTCAAAAAACGCAATGGGGGTATGAAAATAAACCCGTCCTTTTTCTGGGTTTAAATATTTATCATAATAGGTCAATCCTTCAGACAATGTATATAGTTTTTTCAATTCAATTGATGTTTCCTCGTTACTTTCAATATTTAGAAATTCAAATTTACTAGCATCTTCAATTGTGATTAGTGCTCTATATACAACACTTATTTTTTTTAAAAATGTTAGTAATAACGAAATGTTATTGCCTCCACAATGTGTTATTTCAGAGATGTGTAATTCTTTATTTGATTCTAATGAGATATAACCAGCCATACATTGGTTGCCATCATTTATTATAGAGAAATCTATTTGTGATGGTTCGTATGATGGTTTTGATATTTCAATATCTGTTTTAACTAATCTTGAGATATGGTCTTTGAGTTCTTTAAATTCTTTAAATTCACTTTCAATATTTTCAATAATACTATCTCGTGAGTCACTTTCGTCCTCATTCATATCATAATCCATATAATTATGAAATATTAAATTTCATTAATCATAAAACAATAAAAGTACATGGAACTAATTATATTGATGATATTTAAGTTATTGTCGATGAGACAATAGTATCCACTTAATATCGTCGCCATAACAATGATAAAAATGTTCATTACGATGTAATATATGATTCCAACATCGTTAATATAATTTTTATGAAATAAAAACATGTCATTTTTTATCCAATAATTATTCACCAAAAAATAATAAAAAAAACTATATACCACCTGGATGATTACCGCAAGTACAATAAACCATACAAAGTGAAATTTTGAAAATAAACGATGGTATAAATATTTTGTAAAAATTAAAATGAGTAGTAATGTAGTAACATCAAATATAAATGCGGTTAAATTAAAAAGTTTGTACCAATTTTTTAAATTGTTCGAGATTAAATTATAGACGCATAAAAAAATAATCAGCAATGATGCATTTATACATCCATTGATAATTGGTAAAAAATTATTGTCTATATTTATTTTGGAAAGGTCGTCAAAATTTTTGGGAATCATTTATATATTATAATATTATATGTTTCGTTTTTTTAAAACTCCCGAAGTTAAAGTAAAAGAAGTAAAAGAAGAGGAAATTCCAGACTGGGCTATTGTGAAATTCCAGAAAGAAAAAGCCGAACGTGGTGATAAAATTTTTCAACACAATATTGAAAAATGGTACAAAAATATTAAGAAATGGTATGATGATTATAAAACAGATGTGACCTCCAGGGGGTTAAATCCTGTTTCTTTTCGACAATACGTTAAGAAATATGATTTCCATGATGAATATCAAAGTAATTATGAAAAATACGTCGCAGAAGGCGGAACATTGTCATACTATGACTGGGTTAATGATAAACTTATGCAAGAATACCCTACTTATGTCAATATTATGACTACTGATATGGTCCATAGTGATTCACGAATACTTTCTCCTTCTGAATATCTTTCTTCAACAAGACAGCAACAATTGTTTGATAGATTTGGAGGGAAATCAAAACGTTCAAGGCGCGGAAAATTGCGAAAAAAACTTAAATCACGAAAACGTAGAAAATAATCTTTTCAGTGGTTTTCTAGATTTACGACGTTTTCTATATTTACGCCGTGTTTTTCCCCCAAATTTTTCTAATGCCTTACCTGTTATACGATATTTTTTTATATATTTTTCTGACCATTCATCAAGGGACAAAGGGGTGTTTGGTATCGTATCATCGTAATTAGACATTAGTATGGGTTAGTCGATGATGATATCATCTAGATATTCGTCATATAATTTTTTAATGTCTTTCATAACCCATTCTTTATATGTAATGTACGGGTTACCTTCCTCCAAATACTTCTGGTAAAAGGGACTAGTCTTGTTATAATATTGGTATATATCAGCATATCCTCTAATATCAAGAGGAGTAATTTTTTCAAGTCTAGTTGAATTTTTTTCCGCAATACTTTCTAAATAATCATTATATTCATTATTCAGAATTTCCCACCATTTTTCTTTCGTCCTAGGGACAATAAATTCGCTCATCTCGGATTTCATAATTTCCCCAGCCCAATCTGGAATCGTGGGCCCCTTTTTTCGGGAAAAAAACCTTGAAAAGTTCATAACATATTGTTAGATATTATAATATTTCATAAATTTAGCTCTTTCTTCTTCTGTAAATATTCCCCATATAGTATTGTTTGTTTTTGCAGAATATCTGTACAAGCCACAACAATAAAGAATTTGTTTGTGAGATTTATTTTTCAATAAAAATAATCTTCTGAAGATTTCATAATATTTTTCTTTGTATCCACGCATCAACGCCTGGTCTTCGTTACAAAATCCTATTAAATCATTATTGAGCCAATCATTTTCAGCATTGGGATATTCCCATGCAAAACGGTTAATATACCATTCTTGTAATATTGGGCGTGTCCTAGTATAATCACGAATGTCATTTAACAAAACAAAGGGTTGAAATTCGTATGTAAAAGTTAAAATGTGTCGCCTTAATTCTTCCGGCAACTTTTTAATAATTTCCATTAATAACTCGTTATTTTTAAAATGCATACAACAAACTAATATAACATCGTTTATTTTATCTATGGCTTTTTCTCCAAAAAAATGATTTTGTGGATAAAGGTCACCACCTCAAACAAAAATGCGTTTTTTTGATTTTTTTCATTTTTCTCGTTTTTTTACCTCCTAAAGTGGATGGGAGACCATTTTTTAATAAATTTTCAGCAGCTTCTATATTATGTATTTTTTGTTTTTTATCCTTTGTTCTTCTTTCAGGAATCATTGAATAATAATCATCTGGCCCACTCAAGATAGATGGCATAATATCTGGTAAAGCTGTATCAGCTGGAAGTTTTCCTGAACTTGGTCCATAAAATGGAATATATTCTTTGTAAAGCATACTAGCGGCATATGTTAAATAAGATTCGAGAAACCAAATATATGGTATAGAATCATCCATAGGTAATCCTTGTATGAGAATAAAACCAGATTTGATATAAAATGATTGTGTAAAAGTATTATGCACCGATTTCAAAAAAATACTATATTCAGTTGGTAATCCATCAGGGAATTCATCAGACATTGAAAGTATAATATTATCATGTGTTTTTGTATCTAGTGTAATAGAATTAAGGGTGAAAGCTTTATCATTTTTTGCTTGGACGAGAACAATCAATTTTAACATGTTCATCATAATTTGACCAACTCCTTTAAAACTAGGTGTTCCACAAAATAATTCAATATTTATAAGTGGGTTTAAATCAACCCTAAATTTTCCATCTTCATTAGACCCATACCAATCAAAATTCGCATCATTAAAAAAACCATAACATATCCCTATAATTGATAAATCTTGAGTTAAAACAGTCATAATAAAATTATTATCTGACATTTCTTGTACCCCTTCTGCGGCTATATCCCAAAGGTCATCATCATCTCCTTCTCGCACTGCATTGCATAATTGTTTTTCATTACTAACCATGTATGTAACATAATTTCTACCAGTGGCAGTTTCATTCATACTTTTATTCAATGGTTCATCCAATGGATAAACTTCTATATCTGCATTCCTTGTGGAGTCTAATTTTTTTAACTGTTCTACCAAACTAGATAACGGTTCAACGTCAGTAAAAATATATATTTTTGCTCTAAGCCCAAAACCTTTATCTATTATTGTATATGGAGATTGAACTATATCTATGGTCTCATCGACATTCGTTACATAGTTTTTAAGCTGGTCCGACTCACTTACCTCATCGGATATTTTTCTCTTTTTTCCACTATTGGGTTCCATATTATATATAATATTATTTCGCGAAAAATTGCAGTCTGATTTTAACTTAAAATATTTATCGTAAAAAAATCAATGGAAAATCTGCATGAAAAAATCATGGACAAATTGAAAATATTCCATGCAAACAATAAAATACCGAATATTCTTTTTCATGGCCCACATGGTTCAGGGAAAAAGACCATTCTTGATAAATTTATACATATTTTATTTGACTCGAATAAAGAACAAATAAAAAATTATGTCATGTATGTCAATTGTTCTCATGGAAAGGGTATTAAATTTGTACGAGAAGAATTAAAGTTTTTTGCAAAAACAAATGTAAATACCTTTCAAGGGAAGATTTACAAGATAATTGTTCTTCTGAATGCTGATAAATTATCTGTTGATGCTCAAAGCGCAATACGACGTTGTATAGAGCTTTTTAGTGGAAACACTCGCTTTTTTATTGTAGTTGAAGACCAAACAAAAATTCTCAAACCAATTCTTTCACGGTTTTGTGAAATATATGTAGATGACACTCTTGGCAACTTGTATCAATATAAAAAAACTCCATTTGAAAAATATAAAAACACTAGGATGGAATTGTTAAAGAAGGAATTGCAAAAAATAGAAGGAGACCTTGCCGAATTTTCAGAAAAATTGTATAATAAAGGATATTCTTGTTTAGATATTTTGAATTATATTGAAAAAAAAAATATAGATGATTCCGCAGATATCTTATTGATATTTAATAAAATTAAGAGAGATATTCGAAGCGAAAAATTTTTAATTTTGTTTCTATTGCAAATTTTAAGTTCAAAAATAGACTTAAAAATGTATCCGCTATATAATGGACGATTTTAATGTGAATAGCTTACAAGATTCCAAAAATGAATGGTGTATCAGATTAATTAACATATTATATCCTTTTGTTATTGAAGGGTTGCGCTCTATTTTTGATGAATCAAAAAAATTATGTGCTAGTACTGGAGAGGATGAAAAGTATTTGATGACATTCCAGAATTTTTTGTCGAGAGTTCCCAAATGGAATGCTTCTATTGTGGAGGATGAAAGAAAACGGATTGTTGAAAAAAGTAACTGTCATTACATTGAAGACCTTATCACATGTGTGCATATCATACAACTTAAATTATTAACAGCTATACGCGTTGGTCAAAAGCAGAAAAAAATTAACATCAATATACCTAAACTAGACGATTTTATACACAAAGTTTATATAAATACATGCAGAAAGGTATATTCTAATGTTTATCTCTTTGAGACAAATATTCAATCATTGCAGGTACAAAAAAACAATCGCGATTTAGAATTGATTGTTCAAGAATGCATTTTACTAACGATACGCGAAAGTATTCCTATTGATACTATTCTAAAGGCATATTTAGATGAAACGATAGAAGAGCATGTGGAGGAACAAATTGTTGAAAAGGAAATAAAGCCTAAAAACAAGACGAAAAAGCGAAGGGATGATTTCGATGACCTGAAATTATCAAAAATTGACGACCCTCCTGAAAATGAAGTTAAATTATTGACAAAATTGAATTCAGAGAGTAAAAGTATTACCTTTAGCGATGATATAAAATTAGAGTTTCCGAAACCAGAACCAAAGGTAGAGTCGTCGGAGCCAAAAGTGGAGCCAAAGGTAGAGACGCCAGAGCCAAAATTAGAATTGGTTCCGGTAGAATTCGAATTGAAACCTGAATCGTTCCAGTTGGAAGAATTGAGTTTAGATAGTTTTACAAAAATAGATGATGAAGTCATTTGTTTAAATCCTTAGATAAAGTATGGAATCAACTATAGACAAACCATTTATGTTTTTTTCTAGATTTCATTATAATATATTTTTTTACACATTTTCTTATTCAAAATGCCCATTATTTTAATTTATTATAAAGAAATAAAATATTATATAACTATTATATAAATG
>Ga0066180_10000040_pt1 | contig 18608 bp, 17 predicted proteins | sample LauGreSBDMM110SN_4_FD_59338 | JGI IMG/M metagenome (GOLD analysis project Ga0066180, IMG submission 59338) | Freshwater lake microbial communities from Lake Michigan, USA - Su13.BD.MM110.SN (version 2) (version 3) | ecosystem: Environmental > Aquatic > Freshwater > Lake | place: Lake Michigan... | reverse complement strand
CCAGAGACCTCGGTTGCTCTTGGGTTCGGTTTCCGCTGTGGCTTTCTTGGATTGCTTCACTTGGAGATTGTTACCGAGCGTCTTGAAAGAGAGTTCGGTCTGGAGCTAATTGCAACAGCACCATCTGTTGTTTATCAGGTCACCCTGGATGATGGCAAAGAAGTCACGGTCACAAACCCCAGCGAGTTCCCTGGTGGAAAGATCAAAAAAGTACTCGAGCCTATGGTTCGCTCGACTATTTTGGCTCCAAAGGATTATGTCGGAACCATCATGGATCTATGTCAGACCAGACGCGGCGTGATGATAGACATGCAGTACCTGGGTGAGGATCGTGTGCAGCTGCGCTACACACTTCCACTGGCCGAGATTGTCTTTGACTTCTTTGATCAACTAAAGAGTAAGACTCAAGGTTACGCTTCGTTGGACTACGAAGAAGCTGGCCTTGCCGAGGGGGATCTTGTGAAGGTGGATCTTTTATTGCAGGGCGAGCAGGTTGATGCCTTCAGTGCGATTGTCCATAAAGACAAGGCCTATGCCTACGGCGTGATGATTACCGGCAAGCTACGAGACCTAATTCCACGACAGCAGTTTGAAGTTCCAATTCAGGCAGCTATTGGTGCACGAATTATTGCTAGAGAGTCAATTCGTGCTGTTCGAAAAGACGTTTTGGCTAAGTGCTACGGAGGAGACATCTCCCGTAAGCGCAAGCTACTCGAAAAGCAAAAAGAAGGAAAGAAGCGCATGAAGATGGTCGGCCGCGTCGAAGTTCCTCAAGAGGCTTTCATTGCGGCGCTCTCCTCAGATGGTGAAAAAAAAGGCGAAAAGAAGGGCAAGTAATTGGCCGGCTCGCTACCAGATGGTGATCAAGCTCCCGAGAATGGACTTTTATCGCTCGATGAGACCAGGGGCAGCGATGCGCGAACCTTTCATGCCTATGTCCACATTCCATTTTGTAAGGACATTTGTGGCTACTGCGATTTCAATACCTACACTGCGACCCAGCTTGGGTCTTTAAAGCAAAGCGATTACGCTGCTTCACTGATTTCTGAAATCCGTTTCTCGGCCCAGGTGCTGGAGCAATCAGCCATCTCTCCAAGAAAGTTCAGCACCGTCTTTTTTGGCGGGGGAACGCCTTCGTTGCTGCCAGCGGCTGACTTGATTGAAATACTCACCTCTCTCGAGCAAACCTTTGGGTTTACAGACAATGCCGAGATAACCACAGAAGCTAATCCCGACACTGTCACCTTTGAGAAGTTTGAGGCTCTTAGGCAAGCAGGCTTCAACCGAGTTTCTATCGGCATGCAGTCAGGAGTCCAAAGTGTTTTAGATACTCTAGAGCGCAGCCACAACCCTGAGAACGTCTCGAAGGCATTTGAAATCGTCAAAGGCCTTGGTTTTGGTACCTCCCTAGATCTGATCTTTGGAGCACCCGGGGAAACACTTGAACAGTGGCGTGAAAGTTTAGAGGCTGCAATTGCTCTTGAGCCAGATCACCTCTCGGCCTACTCTCTGATTGTTGAGCCCGGGACAAAGCTTGCAAGACAAATCAAATCGGGAGAGCTAGCCGAGCCAGATGAAGATCTTCAAGCTGAAAAGTATGAGCTGACTGAACAGCTACTTTTTGCAGCCGGGTATACCTGGTACGAAATCAGCAACTGGTCTAAGTCAGAGAGCTTGCAGTCCGATCACAATCTTGCTTACTGGATGGGTCAGGACTGGTGGGGTTATGGACCGGGTGCTCACTCACACCTCGGTTCGGTTAGATGGTGGAATCAAAAGCACCCACTTAGCTACTCAAAGAAACTTGAGGACAAAATTTCGCCGGCGTCAGGCCGTGAGTTGCTCTCAATAGACACTGCAAAGCTTGAAAGAGTGATGCTTGAATCTAGAACTTCTAAAGGAATGAGCATTTCTGACCTCGAAGAGCTAGAGGCTGGAGCGAAGTCCCGCATTCCACAATTGATTGCCGATGGCCTAATTGATGGCCAGCTAGCCATCAAGGGGAGGTTGGTATTGAGCCTTAGGGGGCGCCTGCTTGCCGATGCCGTGGTGCGCACACTAACTGACTAAGTAATCTCATCCAGTTGCGGGTAATATTGGCACTCAGATCCATTGAGTGCTAACAGGCAGGTGAGTAACGCGTGATTCCAGATAGACCTCTTGAGGTTCTAAAGGCAATCGTTCGCGACTACATCGCATCCAAGGAGCCGGTGGGTTCAAAATCCCTTGTTGAGCGACACTCTTTTGGAGTCTCGGCAGCAACTATTCGAAACGACATGGCAATTCTTGAAGAAGAAGAACTAATTGTTGCTCCACACACCTCAAGCGGAAGAGTTCCTACCGACAAGGGCTATCGCATGTTTGTCGATCAACTAAGCGAGGTAAAGCCGCTTTCTGCCGCCGAGAAAGTTGCCATCGAAGGCTTTTTGTCAAAAAGCTCCGACTTGGATGAAATACTGAGTCAGACCGTGACGCTCTTGTCTCAGCTAACCAACCAGGTTGCTTTGGTTCAGTACCCAAGTTTGGGACGCGCATCGGTTCGGCACATCGAGATTATTTCCATTGACGATAAGCGCCTACTTCTAATGTTGATTACAGATTCTGGGCGTATTCAGCAGCACGTTCTGGAGATTCCAGGCGGATACGAAGTGAGCGAAGTTGAGAAGTTTCGCAACATGCTAAACGAGTCCCTAACCGGAAAGGGTCTTGCAGAGGTTTCGGCAATTGCCAAGACGATTGCTCAGAAGACAACTGGAAAAATTAAGACTTTAGCTGAGCGAGTGACCCCTGAGTTACTCGCGCTAGTTGATGCAAATAGCCAGGAGAAAATTCTGCTTGCCGGAACCTCAAATCTGGCACGGCGTGAGGATGATTTTCCTGGCAGCATTTCCCCGGTTTTGGAAGCTATCGAAGAGCAGGTTGTCTTGTTGAAGCTGATTTCAGAGATGCAGGCCGACCAGCACGGTGTCTCACTTCTTATTGGAAGAGAAAATAGTGTTGACGCACTTTCTTCAACATCGGTTGTTATCTCAGGCTACGAAAACCAGGGAAGCGAAATTGCCAGGGTGGGAGTCATCGGACCGACCCGCATGGACTATTCATCAAACATCGGCGCGGTCAGGGCTGTTGCCAGGTATTTAACTAAATCGCTCGGGGGATCTCAGTAATTGGCAGATCACTACGAGACTCTTGGGGTGCAACGAAATGCTTCTTCCGAAGAAATTAAGAAGGCTTACAGAAAATTAGCGCGCGAGCTTCACCCGGATGTAAACCCATCCGAGCAAGCCCAAGAGAAATTCAAATCTGTGACCCACGCCTATGAGGTTCTTGGTGATGAGCAGTCAAGAAGAAGCTATGACTCTGGTGGGTCAGAATCCGGGTTTGGTTTTGGTGACATCTTTGAAACCTTCTTTGGTGGCGGTGGCTCAAGAGGACCACGCTCGCGCGCCGAAAGAGGTCAGGATGCCCTGCTTCGCGTGGAACTAACATTCGAAGAAGCCGTTTTTGGCGTTGAGAAATCGATTCCTGTAGATACCGCTGTGCTTTGTGAAACTTGCAACGGCAGCTGTGCAAAGCCTGGTACGAGTGCGCAAGTGTGCGACATTTGTCGCGGTGCTGGCCAAGTTCAAACCCAAGTTCGTTCTTTACTTGGATCAGTTATTACTTCAAATCCGTGTGGCTCTTGTCGCGGATACGGACACATTATTCCTGAGCCCTGCCTTACTTGCCGCGGCCAAGGGAGAGTTCGCGCAAGGCGCGACATCGAACTTAAAATTCCCGCCGGAGTAGAAGACGGACTGCGGTTGCAGCTCGCGGGATCTGGTGAGGTTGGATTTGGTGGTGGCCCGAGCGGGGATCTGTACGTAGATATATCCCTTGCCCCACACCAGTATTTTTCAAGAAATGGCGACGAACTTATCTGTGAGCTAGAAGTACCGCTACACGATGCAGTCTTGGGAACGATGGTCAAAATTGATTCTTTCGACGGTGAGGTTGAGCTTCAGGTGCCAGCCGGCAGCCAAACCGGCGATGTCATTCCAATCAAGGGCAAAGGATTCGGTAGATTGCGTCAATCTGGTCGCGGTGATCTGCTTGTTTCAATTCTGGTCAAAATTCCAAGCAAGCTAGATTCCAAGCAGAAAGAGCTATTTAGAACTCTCGCTGGATATCGAAAAGCCGATACTGCTGGCCTTGTTGCTCGTAAGTCGGGGTCATTCCAGGGCAGACGCCGTGGTTGAGCCCATGTTTTTTGCAGCGATTGGAAAAGACACTGTGGTGGGTTCGACATTTGTGCTCAGTGGTCCAGAAGCCAAACACGCGGTTAGCGTTCGGCGAATGCTTCAGGGTGAGGCTATCGCCGTTAGCGACGGAGCTGGAGTAAAAATTCGCGGCAAAGTTTTGAAAGTTGGTAAGGACACTCTAGATGTCAACGTGGAAAGTGTGGAGTTAGTTTCCGCGCCTTCAGTACAGCTCCATTTGGTACAAGCATTGGCTAAAGGAGATCGTGACGAGCTGGCAATTCAGGCCTGTACAGAACTTGGTCTGTACGGTGTTATTCCCTGGCAAGCCGATCGCTCGATTTCTATCTGGAAAGACGAGAAGAAAGTTAAGGGTCAAACCCGCTGGCAGACAATCGTTACTGAAGCTGCCAAGCAATCGCTTCGCGCCTTTGTGCCAGTTGTCGAATCGGTTCAAACCTCCCAAGAATTACTCACGCGACTTTCTAGCTTTGATCTAGTCCTGGTTCTGGACCCAGAGGCAAAAGACTCAATAACCCAAGTGGGATTGCCAACTTCAGGCTCAGTTGCGCTAGTTATTGGCCCAGAAGGCGGCATATCTGAGGCCGAGCTGAAAGCTTTTGCCGATGCGGGATGTAGCTTGGTTCGAATGGGGCCAGGCGTACTAAGGACTTCAACCGCCGGAATGGCCGCGGTTTCATTTCTGCAGGCAAAATTGGGGGAATGGAATTAGCCTCGCTGGCTAAAACTAGACTTATGAACATGACCGAAACAGGCTGTATTTTCTGCAAAATCGTTTCTCGAGAGATAAACACCGAATTCATTGCCGAAACCAACAACACCCTGGCGTTTTGGGACATTACTCCACTTGCCAAAGTTCACCTTCTGGTTATTCCTAAACAACACCACCGCGATGTTGCTGAGCTATCAGAGAATGCACCGCAGATTCTCTCTGAAGTTCTAACTACAGCCACAGATTTGGCAAAGAAATACACAGCCGGGTCGTTTAAGCTTCAGTTCAACACCGGAGCAGAAGCTGGCCAGACCGTATTTCATGCCCATGCCCACGTTTTATCCGAGACAGCAAAGGACGGCTCTTGACCGCTTCTGAATCCCAAGATTCAACAACTGTTTCTGTTGAGATTTCCGGCGTCGACCCCGTCTTTGTTTTCGGGCCCGAAGATCGTTTGCTTAAAGCCATTGAAGAAGGTTTTCCAGAGGTTCGCTTCATGGCCCGGGGAAATCAGGTGGAGATCACAGGTCCTGTAGTCCAAGTAGCCCTAGCCAAGGCGCGCGTTTTGCAAATCATTGCAGCGGTGTCTACGGGAAGGGACATTTCTCCAGCTGATCTTCGAAGAAGTGAACCTGATCTTCTATCACAAAGTATCTTAAGCTCAAGAGGAAAGTCCATCCGCCCAAAAACCTCTGGTCAGAAAAGCTATGTCGAGGCCATCGATAGAAACACAATTGTCTTTGGCATTGGCCCTGCCGGAACTGGAAAGACTTATCTTGCGATGGCTAAAGCCGTTCAGGCCCTTCAACGCAAGGAAGTTTCAAGAATTATCCTTACCCGTCCTGCCGTTGAGGCCGGTGAGCGTCTTGGCTTTTTGCCCGGAACTCTTTCCGAGAAAATTGATCCTTACCTTAGACCTTTGTTTGATGCACTTCACGAAATGCTGGACCCGGATTCGGTTCCTAAGCTGATTGCTACCGGAACCATCGAAGTTGCCCCTCTGGCATATATGCGCGGTCGGACACTAAATGATTCGTTCATTATTCTTGACGAGGCTCAGAACACTACCGGTGAGCAGATGAAAATGTTTTTGACTCGCCTTGGGTTTAATTCAAAGATGGTTATAACTGGAGATGTTACGCAGATTGACCTTCCAGGCGGGGCCTCTGGCTTAACAATTGCGACCAAGGTGCTTGATGGGGTGGAAGATGTTCACTTTGCAAAACTGAGCTCCAAGGATGTTATTAGGCATCCCCTGGTTGGAAAAATTGTCGATGCCTACGATGAGGCAGCTGCAAAGAAAGCCCAGAGGGATTTTCAGAAGTGAGTATTGAGATCAGTAATGAAACCGAACACTCGGTGGATGAAGTTAGGGTTTTGAAGCTTGCCGGATTCGCTCTAGATCGGATGAAGATTCATCCTGGCGCAGAAATGGCCATCATGTTCGTCGATGAGAAAGCGATGGAGGCACTTCACATCCAGTGGATGGACGAACCTGGCCCGACCGATGTCTTGAGCTTTCCCATGGATGAGCTTCGACCTGGAACTGAACACGAGCCAACACCAGCGGGACTACTGGGAGATATTGTTATCTGCCCCGCCGTTGCCATGCGGCAAGCTGAGGCTGCAGGGCACGAAATGATTCACGAGGTTTTACTTCTTACCGCCCACGGGATCTTGCATCTGCTTGGATTTGATCATGTCGAGCCTGACGAGGAAAAGGAAATGTTTGGGATGCAAAAGTCAGTTCTTGAATCTTTTTATGAGAGCGAGAAGGTTTAGATGAAAATCTCCGACCGACTAGGCGCACTAACCAAGCTTTTTAGTAAGAAAGTCAGCGACTCGACTGAGGCCGAGGAGTATGAGCAAGACCTTATCGATTCCGTTGAAGAGTTCTCAGAGACCATCACTCGAGAAGTGATGGTGCCAAGAATTGATATAGCTACCGTGGCAGCGGATTTGGATCTGGATAAAGCTATGGCAATCTTTTTATCCAGTGGATACTCGAGGCTTCCAGTAACTGGAAAGACAACAGACGACATTCTTGGAATTTTGTATTTGAAGGATGTTGCAAAGGTGCTTCACGAAACTCCAAAGTTGATGTTTGAGAAAACTACCGAGCAGCTAGCCCGCAAGGCAGTGTTTGTTCCAGAGTCCAAGGCTCTAAAGGACCTCCTTCAGGATATGCAGAGAAGTTCTACCCACGTAGCAGTGGTTATCGATGAGTACGGCGGAGTAGCTGGGCTCGTGACCATGGAAGACGTCATCGAGGAACTTGTTGGTGACATCGTTGACGAATATGACCGCGAGATTCCAGATGTTGAAGAAATTGAAGAGGGTGTCTACCGGGTCAACGCTAGCTTTTCGTTGTTTGAACTTGGGGAGAAACTTGAAATTGAACTTGAAGATGGAGATGTTGACTCTGTCGGAGGGTTACTGACCAAGGAACTCGGGCGACTACCGAAGGTGGGAGACAGTGTTCAGCTTCAATCAATTGAGCTAACTGCCGATAGGGTTGAGGGCCGGGGCAAGCGATTACTTACTGTTGTTGCGCGATTGCGCGTCGAAGCGGTGGCCGAGGAATCAGAAAAAGATGACTAATGAATTCCGCGCGGGCTTTGTCTCTTTTGTAGGGCGGCCTAACGTTGGAAAATCAACTCTTACAAACGCTCTCGTGGGTGAGAAGATCGCAATCACCAGCGACAAACCCCAGACCACCAGAAGAGCCATCCGAGGCATTGTTCACCTGCCCGAGGGTCAGTTGATAATAGTTGACACCCCTGGACTTCATCGTCCCCGCACTCTGCTTGGCCAGCGCCTAAATGATCTAGTTGCCTCAACTCTTTCTGAGGTGGATGTAATAGGCATGTGCTTTCCTGCCGGCGACAAAATTGGCCCGGGAGATCGGTTTATAAACGAACAGCTCGGCGACTACAGAAGAGCAAAACTCGTTGCCATTGTGACCAAAAGCGAGACAGTCTCGAGGGAAGCACTAGCTAATCAATTGATGGAGGTTTCTAAGCTGCGTGACTGGGCCGAAATAATCCCAGTTTCCGCTATTGGCGGCGAGCAGCTAGGAGAACTAACACAACTACTGCTGAATCTAATGCCGCTTTCGGCCGAGCTCTATCCAAATGATATAAACACCGATGAATCAATCGAGTCGAGAATTTGTGAACTGATTCGAGAAGCTGCTCTCGAGGGTGTCCGGCACGAGTTACCTCATTCGCTAGCTGTCACCATGGATGAAATGCAAAAGCGCGAGGACTCAGACCTCATCGACATCCACGCCAACATATTTGTTGAGCGGGATAGTCAAAAAGGAATTGTCTTAGGCAAGGGAGGAGAGCGGCTGAAAGATGTTGGAACCCGCTCCCGCAAAGAAATAGAGGCCTTGCTTGGCTCAAAGGTTTTTCTAAGTCTGCGCGTAAAGATTGCCCACGAATGGCAACGAGACCCAAAGCGGCTGGGAAAGCTCGGCTTTTAAGTGCTAGCGTTTAGGTGTGTTCTTCGAGCTACTACTTAGTGGCCGCGACGAGGCCTAAAAAGGCCCTCCTCGTCGCGGTGATTTCCGCTACGGCTAGCTCACTTCCATACTTCTAGGAGAACGCTTATGAAGAACAATCAAAAACCTTCTGCGATGCCAATCCATCGCTACAAGCCCTTTCACGAGCAGATCAAAGTAGATCTTCCCGACCGCACATGGCCAACCAAGCGGATAACAAAAGCCCCAAGATGGTGCGCCGTTGACCTTCGCGATGGCAATCAAGCACTTATTGACCCAATGTCTCCAGAGCGCAAGCTCAAGATGTTCCAGCTGCTTGTGCGCATGGGATACAAGGAGATTGAAGTCGGGTTTCCTTCCGCAAGCCAGACAGATTTTGATTTTGTTCGAGTGCTTATAGAAAACGGGCACATCCCAGAAGATGTGACTATTCAGGTGCTGACTCAGGCTAGAGATCACCTGATTGAGCGCACCTACGAGTCGCTGATTGGCGCAAAGAGCGTAATTGTGCACTTCTATAACTCAACTTCTGTTTTGCAGCGCAAGGTTGTGTTCAAGCAAGACAAGGAAGGCATCAAAAAAATTGCTCTGGATGCTGCCAAGAAATGTAAATCACTGGAGCACCTACTTGCTGGCACCAGGATCTACTACGAATACTCACCGGAGAGTTATACCGGAACCGAACTTGAGTACGCCGTTGAGGTTTGTAACGCCGTCATCGAGGAAATCGGTCCAACCCTAGAGCGCAAGATGGTAATCAATCTGCCGGCAACTGTTGAGATGATTACCCCAAATGTTTATGCCGACTCCATCGAATGGATGAGCAGGCACTTGAGTCGCCGCGAATCAATTCTTTTGTCACTTCACCCACACAATGACCGCGGCACTGCAATTGCGGCTGCCGAGCAGGGCTATATGGCTGGAGCCGACCGCATCGAGGGTTGCCTATTTGGAAACGGGGAACGCACCGGAAACGTTGACCTTGTGACTCTTGGCTTGAATTTATTTAGTCAGGGCATTGATCCTGAAATTGATTTTTCTGATATCGATGAGATCAAGCGAACCGTTGAGTACTGCAATCAACTTCCGGTTCCGGAGCGATCACCTTACGGTGGCGATTTGGTTTACACCGCATTCTCTGGTTCGCACCAGGATGCAATTAAGAAGGGCTTTGAGGCCATGCAGAAAACTGCAGACGCGGAAGGTAAGAGCCTCGGCGATTTGGAGTGGGCAGTACCTTATCTTCCTATTGACCCACTAGATGTTGGTAGAAGTTACGAAGCAGTAATCCGAGTGAACTCTCAATCTGGCAAGGGCGGAGTCGCATACTTGTTGAAGTCAGATCACTCTTTAGATCTTCCTAGAAAGCTGCAAATTGAATTCTCAAGGGTTGTTCAAGGACTCACTGATTCTGAAGGTGGTGAGGTCAGTAGTGAAAAGCTCTGGGAGATTTTCCAGGACGAGTATCTTCCGGCTCCAAGTAGCAAACCTGAATTAAAGTGGGGCCGCTTTGAGCTCAAGCGCATGAAGACCGAAAGTGAGATGGATGGCGAAGTAAAGCTAGATATCGTGCTTCGAGATGGCGCTAATGAGATTGCCGTTTCTGGAACTGGAAACGGTCCAATATCAGCTTTCCTTTCCATACTCAAAGCTCAAGGGGTTGACACCAGGCTGCTGGACTACGTCGAGCACACCATGAGTGCGGGAGGAGATGCACAGGCGGCTTCGTATATTGAACTTGATGTGGCAGGAAAGACGCTCTGGGGAGTCGGAATTGATTCTGATATCGCTACCTCTTCACTCAAAGCTGTTATTTCCGGAGTAAACCGCGCTATCCGCTAGCCCTTTTCTTTGCTTTAGCCAGTAGATACTGGTTAGGTGCCGTTATACCGAGATGAAGCAGTTGTGCTGCGCACTCAGAAGCTGGGTGAAGCAGATCGCATTGTGACGCTCCTTTCGCGTTACCGAGGCCAAATTCGTGCGGTTGCCAAAGGCGTTAGACGAACCGCTTCAAAGTTTGGATCTCGGCTCGAACCATTTATGGTTGTCGATGCTCAGTTTTACGAAGGTAAATCTCTGGACATAGTAAACCAAGTCGAAACAATTGGGTCCTACGGCGGTCAAATAATTGATGACTACGCCTCATTCACTTCAGCAAACGCGATGGTTGAAGCAGCCGAGCGATTAACTTCTGAGGAGTCTTCACCCCAGCAATACCTTCTTCTTGTGGGCGCGCTTCGATCTTTGGCAAGTAAAGAGCATGACTCGTCGTTGATTTTGGATTCATATTTGCTAAGGGCTCTAGCAATTGCTGGCTGGGCACCAAGTTTTGATAATTGTGCCAGGTGTGAGGCGCCAGGTCCTCACGGGGCATTCGTGATGCAGGTGGGATCCGTTGTCTGCCAGGAGTGCAAACCAATTGGTGCGGTATCTATTTCAACTCAGACCAGCGATCTTTTGGGAGCATTACTTTCCGGGGATTGGGATCAGGCTGAGAAGGCATCGGATCCTGCTCGCTCCAGCGCTTCGGGTATTGTTGCGGCTTACAGTCAGTGGCACATCGAGCGAGGGCTAAAGTCCATGCCGCATGTAGAAAGAGCATGATGGATTTTCATAAAGTTTCAAAAAAAGGAGTCAAACCTCCCAAGTTCGAAAAAGTCCCCAAGCATGTTGCCATTGTCATGGACGGCAATGGTCGTTGGGCTAATAAGCGAGGCTTGACTCGCGTCGAAGGACATAAAGCCGGCGAAGCCGCTTTGCTTGATGTTGTTGCAGGCGCTATCGAAGCTGGGGTAAGTGAGCTTACTGTTTTTGCTTTTTCAACCGAGAACTGGAAGCGCTCTCCTGAAGAAGTCAGATTCTTAATGGGTTTCAATAAAGAAGTGCTTCGAGCCCGTCGCGATCAGCTAAATCACTGGGGCGTGAAAGTTCGTTGGGTGGGTAGAAGACCGAAACTTTGGGCAAGCGTAATTGACGAACTAGAAGCAGCTCAGGAGCTAACCAAACGCAATAAAGTCCTTACTTTGACGATGTGCGTGAACTACGGTTCACGAATCGAGATTATCGATGCAGTAAATGAGATTGCCTTACTGGCTGCAAAAAAGAAGATAAAGCCAGGCTCAATCACGGAGAAGAGTTTCGGAAAGATGCTTTCGACCAACCCTTTGGGGGATGTGGACCTATTTATTCGATCTTCAGGGGAGAAGCGAATCTCAAACTTCTTGCTTTGGCAAAGCGCCTACGCTGAATTGGTCTTTAGCGAGGTACTCTGGCCCGATTTTGACCGCAAACAGCTCTGGGAGTCAATAGCTGAGTATTCAACCAGACAGCGCCGTTTCGGCGGTGCAATCGACAGCCCCAAGGCAAAGCCAGTCAAGTAAACTGGGCGTCGGTTCGGTTTCGAGCCTTTTTTCTAGCATCAATTTGGAGTTCACCGTGGCAATCACCAATCGCCTAGATTCAGCCATCGCGCTTGCCAAGCGCAGGGGCTTTGTTTTTCCTGCGGGAGAAATCTACGGCGGAACACGCTCAGCTTGGGACTACGGACCATTGGGTGTTGAGCTAAAAGAAAACATAAAACGCCAGTGGTGGCGCTCGGTGGTAAATAGCCGCGAGGATGTTGTCGGTCTTGATTCATCTGTCATTCTTCCAAGAAGAGTTTGGGAAGCATCCGGCCACGTCAAAGAGTTTGTTGACCCGCTAATTGAGTGCACAAGTTGCCACAAGAGATTTAGGGCGGATCACTTAGAGGAAGCCTTTGAAGAGAAAAAAGGTCGCCCACCAGAGTCGATGAAAGACATCGCTTGTCCAAATTGTGGGACTAGAGATGCCTGGACAGAGCCGAAGCTTTTCAATGGTCTTTTGAAGACCTACTTGGGTCCTATTGAAGACGAGTCAGGAATGCATTACCTGCGCCCTGAAACCGCTCAGGGAATTTTCGTTAACTTTGCAAACGTACTAAATGCTGCTCGAATGAAGCCTCCGTTTGGTATCGGCCAAATTGGTAAGAGCTTTAGAAATGAGATCACGCCTGGAAACTTTGTGTTTAGAACACGCGAGTTTGAACAGATGGAGATGGAGTTCTTCGTTGAGCCAGGAACCGATGAAACCTGGCACGAGTACTGGATTCAGCAGCGCTACAACTGGTACACCAACCTTGGAATCAATCCTGAGAATCTTCGCCTGTTTGAGCACCCGAAGGAAAAGCTTTCTCACTACTCAAAGCGCACCGTTGACATCGAGTACCGATTTGGTTTCCCTGGCAGCGAGTTTGGTGAGCTTGAAGGAGTTGCCAACCGCACTGATTTCGATCTTGCAACTCATGCTCGTGAATCCGGTGTTGACCTTAGCTACTTCGATCAGGTCAAGGGCGAGAGATGGACTCCGTTTGTCATCGAACCTGCTGCTGGTCTGACAAGATCGCTGATGGCGTTTCTGGTTGATGCCTACGCCGAAGATGAGGCGCCAAACACCAAAGGTGGCGTAGATGTTAGAACAGTTCTCCGCCTTGACTATCGACTAGCTCCAGTCAAGGCAGCAGTTCTGCCACTTTCTCGAAACGAAGACCTCTCTCCGGTAGCAAGAAACCTGGCGCAGGACCTACGTGGTTCATGGAACATTGACTTCGATGACTCTGGAGCAATTGGACGTCGCTATCGCAGACAAGATGAGATCGGAACTCCTTTTTGTATCACCGTGGACTTTGAATCTCTTGAAGACCAAGCCGTAACGGTCCGAGAGCGCGACAGCATGGCGCAGTCGCGCGTTTCGCTAGACAAACTTAAGAGCTACCTAGCCGAGAAGTTGGTCTAACTTTTCTCTCATGCAGGCAACGCAGAAACCGGCTCTAACTTATGGCAACATCGCCATTGACGTGCCTGTTGTGCTTGCACCAATGGCTGGAATCACCAACACCGCTTACCGCAGGCTCTGTCAGGAGTTTGGTGGAGGCTTGTATGTTTCTGAAATGGTGACCTCCCGAGCACTTGTTGAGCGCACCGAAGAATCCATGAGACTTATTGGTCACCACGAATCTGAAAAGGTGCGCTCGGTGCAGCTTTATGGGGTTGACCCAAAGACCATTTCTGATGCTGTGACAATGTTGGTGGCCGAGGATAGGGCCGACCACATCGATCTAAACTTTGGCTGCCCAGTTCCAAAAGTTACCCGTAAGGGTGGCGGAGCAGCCCTTCCATGGAAGAAAGATCTTTTCGCAGCAATTGTTCAATCTGCAGTGAAAGCCGCAGGAAATGTTCCAGTGACGGTTAAGATGCGAAAGGGTATCGACTCGGATCACTTAACTTTTCTTGATGCAGGAAAAGCCGCTCGTGACGCCGGGGTTGCAGCTGTTGCACTTCATGGAAGAACTGCTGCCGATTACTACTCAGGCACAGCCGACTGGGATGCTATTGCGCAGCTTCGCTCGGCCCTGCCCGATGTCCAAGTGCTTGGAAATGGCGACATCTGGAGCGCGCAGGACGCTGTAAACATGATGAAGCAAACCGGTGTTGACGGTGTAGTAGTTGGACGTGGCTGCCTTGGACGCCCATGGCTATTTGCAGATTTAGAGAAGGCTTTTCGTTCCTATCTGGCAAATCCCAATGCCGAAATCGACTATTCGCAGATTCAGCCAAATTTGGGCGAAGTGGCTGACGCATTCAAGAAGCACGCAGTCTTACTTGTCGAGTTTTTTGAAGACGAACTTCGTGCCTGCAGAGATATCCGAAAGCACGTGGCGTGGTACTTCAAGGGCTATTCGGTTGGTGGTGAGTTCCGGGCAGCGCTAGCAAGCGTTGAGAATCTTGATCACATGGACCAGCTACTTGGAACACTTGATCTCTCAATGCCTTACCCTGGCGAAGAAGCAGAGGGACCTCGCGGTCGCGCAGGTTCGGTCAAGAGCTGCGCTCTTCCTGAGCACTGGTTGGACTCTAGAGAGCTTGGTGAATCCGCCAAGGCAACCCTTCTTGAGGCTGAACTGAATGTATCGGGGGGTTAGATGATTACGCCTGGATACTCTCCAGCCGACATCGAGAGATTTGTTCCCGAGGACCGAACTAATTCAGCAAAGCGAGGAGAGTTTGCAAGAGACCGTGCACGAGTTCTTCACTCATCAGCACTTCGACGACTAGGAGCGAAGACCCAAGTTCTTTCGCCAACCAATGGGGATTTTGCAAGAACTAGACTCACTCACTCTCTAGAGGTAGCTCAAGTCGGTCGCGAAATGGCTGAATCTATTGGAGTCGATCCAGATGTTGTCGACACCGCATGTTTGGCTCATGATCTAGGTCACCCTCCATTTGGGCACAACGGAGAAAAGGCACTGAGCGTCTGGGCAGAGGATTTTGGCGGCTTCGAAGGTAACGCCCAAACACTTAGGTTGCTATCTCGAATCGAACCAAAAGTCATTGATTCAAATGGTCAAACTCGCGGCCTCAATTTAACTAGGGCAAGCCTTGATGCATCCTGCAAGTATCCTTGGGCTCGCTCTGAAGGGGTTGCTGAAGCTGGCGGGAATCAGTCTGTGAAGTTTGGCTACTATCAGGACGACGCAGAGGTTTTCGAGTTTTTACGCAAAGGCTCTACCTCTAAAGGAAAGTGTATTGAAGCAGAGGTAATGGACTTTGCTGACGATGTTGCTTACTCAGTGCACGACTTTGAAGACGCTGTAGTGTCTGGCTACGTTGATCTTGCAGAGCTGGCATCAGCATCCAATCACCAGGACCTGTTTTCAAAGATCCAAAGCTGGGCGGCACCAGAGCTATCAATCGATGAAATCCAGGCCGCCTTCGTAAGGCTTAGCGCCAACCTTCACTGGTTGGACAGCTACTCATCTTCTATGGCCGACCAGGCCACCTTGAAAAACTTAACTAGCTACCTAATTGGATCTTTCGTTGGTAGATCCACTAAGAGCACCCTCGAATCAAATGCTTCGGCGCACCTAGTTCGATACAACGGCTCTCTTGTCGTGCCGAGCGATGTCAGAGGTGAAATTGCAGTTCTCAAGGGAGTAGTCTCGGTGTTTTTGATGACGGACGAGAAGCGTCAGCCTTACTACAGCTGGCAACGCGAGATTCTTACTGAGCTTGCTGAAGCTCTTCTGGCATCAAATGGAAAGCACCTGGATCACTATTGCCAGAGTGTCTGGGCTGATGCAACAACTGATAGCCAGAAGTACCGGGTGGTTGTTGACCAAGTTGCTTCCCTCACTGACGTTTCAGCTTTGAACCTTCACGCTGAACTGATGGGTAAATAGGATTAGCTGATGGCGGGAAAGATTAGTTCTAGGGACATCGAGGAAGTCAAATCTCGAGTAAACATCGCTGATATTGTCGGCTCCTATGTTGCTCTAAAACCTGCAAGCGCTGGAAGCCTCAAAGGACTCTGCCCCTTTCATCAAGAAAAATCTCCGTCTTTTAACGTTCGACCGCTGCAGGGCTTTTACCACTGCTTTGGATGTGGGGCTGGTGGAGACGTCTATAAATTTCTGCAGGAAATGGAATCACTTAGTTTTTATGAAGCTGTTGAAAACTTAGCTGGCAAGGTCGGCTACACCCTTACTTATGAGGCTGGAGCTAACGCCCCTGATCAAGGCCAGAAGGCAAGAATCTACGAGGCTAATGCGGCAGCGGCTAAGTACTTCCAAGATCAACTAATGACTGATCCGGCAATTCCAGGCCGTGACTTCTTGAAATCTCGAGGTTTTGATAAAGCAGCTGCAGAAATGTTTGGGGTTGGTTTTGCCCCCAAGGGTTGGAACAACCTGACAGACCACCTAAAAACCTTTGGCTTTTCAGAAGAAGAGCTGATTACCGCATCGTTGTCTTCCAAGGGCGAGCGTGGGCTTTATGACAAGTTTCGCGGAAGACTGATGTGGCCGATCCGAGACACTTCCAATCAGGTAATTGGTTTTGGGGCTAGAAAACTCTTTGATGATGATCAGGGGCCGAAGTACCTAAACACTTCAGAGACACCGGTTTATCACAAGTCGGCCGTGCTCTACGGCATCGATTTAGCCAAGAAGGAAATCTCTAAGTCCCAAAAGGTTGTGGTCGTTGAGGGGTATACCGATGTCATGGCTTGCCATCTGGCAGGAATCACAACTGCAGTTGCTACCTGCGGCACTGCCTTTGGCGATGAACATATTCGTATTCTCAACCGCATGCTCTCAGCAAACGTTGATAACCCCGCCGAGGTCATATTCACTTTCGATCCTGACGAAGCAGGTCAAAAGGCGGCCATGCGAGCCTTCGCCGACGCTGATAAGTTTCACGCCAATAGCTTCATAGCGGTTGGCCCCGACGGGCTTGACCCGTCAGACCTGCGAGTTCAAAAAGGCGACGAAGCAGTTTCCTTGATGATTGAGAACAAGAAGCCAATTTACGAGTTCGCAATCAAGCAGAAAATGAAAAACTTCAATCTAGATTCTGTCGAAGGCCGAGTCGGTGCTGCAAGATCTTCAGCTTCTGTTATCGCAACAATTCGAGATTCTGCACTTCGCTCGGTTTATATCCGAGAGCTGGCTAACTGGGTGAACCTTGACTTATCAGAAGTTGGCGTACTGGTTGAAAGAGCTATCAAGGAAAAGGTTGTTTCAGCAGTTGCACCACTTCGTCAGGATTCGGTGCCAGAGGCGCCAGTAGAAAACGCCTTTCAAGCTCCAGACCTAAAAGACCCGGCCGTGCGTTTTGAGCGCCAACTTCTTGAGGTTCTAATTCAGCAACCCGCGATGGTCTCAGCCGAGGATCTAAAACAGCTTTCATCAGGTGATTTCCTAGCTGGTGCACACGGCGCAATTGCAAAGGCAATTTACTCAGCTCTCGAGCATCGAACCGACAATAACTGGCTGCCAAAGATCGCTGAAGTTCTGGAACCCACTCTTCACTCAGCCCTTCGCTCCTTGGCCGCAACTGAACTACCTGCCAGAAATGACCAGGAGTTAGAAAGATACGTTTCCGGGGTAGTAAACGCCGGATTTATCGCCTTGCTTACAAGACAGAAGCTGTCGATGCAGGCTGTGCTTAGGCAACTTGATACCTCTGAGAGCGCCAAGATAGAGCAGCTTCAGCGTGAACTGATTTCTATTGAAGAGCGCAGGAGGAAGCTTCAAGGTGGCTAATAATCTCATTGCCATCGAGCCTAAGAGTTTTACCTCTTATGAAGAAGCGGTGGTTTCCGGCGGGGGAAAGGTGGTACCGCTTTCAAAAGATGTCAAGGCGCTGATTTGGACTGATTACGCAGCTCCAGAATTACTCTCAAAGACTTTGTCGGAGAACCCGCAAATTGAATGGGTGCAGCTGCCATTTGCGGGAGTGGACGCTTTTGCGCAAATTCTTACTGCTCCGGTTAGGTTTACAAGTGCCAAGGGTTCATACAAGGAACCTGTGGCTGAACACGCACTTGCCTTGGCTTTGGCACTTGCAAGAAAACTTCCTGTTCGAGTTAAGGCAACTAGCTGGGGCAAGCGCGAGGCCGTTAGCTTCTACGATGCAAACGTTTTGCTGATTGGCGCAGGCGGGATCACGCAAGAGTTAATTGGGATGCTAAAGCCCTTTAGAGCAAAGATTTCAGTTTGTAGAAATCAAGTCGAGGTCCAAGTTCCTGGAGCAAGCGAAGTCTTTGGACTTATCAATTTGGGTCAAAAGATTTCCGATGCAGACCTAGTCATAGTTGCCTGTGCCTTGACAAATCACACCCGAGGGCTTTTTAACCTCGAGCTTTTCTCAAAGATGAAGTCAACTGCATTTATGGTGAACGTATCAAGAGGCCCCATCGTAAACACCGCAGATTTGCTTTTAGCTTTGGATAAAGGTCTGCTGGCGGGGGCGGCGGTGGATGTTACAGACCCGGAACCACTGCCCGATGGGCATCCCATGTTTGGCAGAGATGACCTGATTGTCACGCCACACACTGCCGATACCAACGAGATAGTGGAAAGACACTTTGCCATTAGGGTTCAGCACAACGTGAAAGCCTTTTTAGGACAAGGCCCCTGGATTGGACAAGTAGACCCAGAGCGGGGCTACTGAGGGCTTTCAAAGCCCCAAATTTTGGTAGTGTTGGTCTCTGCGAAAGCATTCCTCGGTAGCTCAATTGGCAGAGCAATCGGCTGTTAACCGATAGGTTCTTGGTT
>Ga0066180_10000038_pt1 | contig 18889 bp, 15 predicted proteins | sample LauGreSBDMM110SN_4_FD_59338 | JGI IMG/M metagenome (GOLD analysis project Ga0066180, IMG submission 59338) | Freshwater lake microbial communities from Lake Michigan, USA - Su13.BD.MM110.SN (version 2) (version 3) | ecosystem: Environmental > Aquatic > Freshwater > Lake | place: Lake Michigan... | reverse complement strand
CCGTTTTCTGCGGGTGCCTCCGAGTACACAAGAATCATGAAAACTGTGGCCCTTAGAGAAGGGCTGGACACGCACGGGTTTGATGCGGCAATCGGTGGTTCTCGAAGAGACGAAGAGCGAAGCCGTGCCAAAGAAAGAATTTTTTCAGTTCGCGAGCCAGGGCACAGATGGGATCCGAGAAGCCAAAGACCTGAGCTATGGAGAACCTACAACCCCAAACTTGCTCCGGACCAGACAATGCGTGTGTTTCCTATTTCGGACTGGACAGAGCTTGACGTTTGGAACTACATTCTGCAGGAAAACATCAAGGTGAGTCCGCTTTACTTTGCTAAAGAAAGGCCGATTGTTTGGCGTGGAGATCAGATCATCATGGTCGATGATGATCGCTACCCACTCAGGGATGGCGAGACTCCTGAAATCCGCAAGATTCGCTTCAGAACTCTTGGTTGCTACCCCCTCACAGCAGGTGTTGATTCTTCAGCAACAACTATGGAAGAAGTTGTCCAAGAAGTCACCGAAATGAAGCTTTCTGAGCGAGCTACAAGACTTATTGACGGGGAAAAAGAAGACTCCATGGAAAAGAAAAAAACTGAAGGGTATTTCTAGTGGAAAAACCCATTATCCGTCTTGTGACCTGCGGTTCAGTTGACGACGGCAAGTCAACATTGATTGGTCGTCTTTTGGTCGAGACAGACAGCGTTCCTGATGACACCGTTGATGCCGCCAAATCTGTCCGTCGCTCGGGCTCGACCATCAAAGCTGGAGAAATTGATTTCAGCCTTTTGACTGACGGTCTGGAAGCAGAGCGTGAGCAAGGCATCACAATCGATGTTGCATATCGCTCCATGAATCTTTTGAATGGGAGAAGACTAATCATCGCCGATGCTCCAGGTCACGAGCAATACACCAGGAACATGGCAGTTGCCGCCTCCAAGGCTGACATTGCACTTGTTCTTGTTGATGGCATTCGCGGAATTAGAACACAAACTCTTCGACACCTAACTATTTGCTCGCTGATGGGTGTCACAAAAATCGCAGTTGTTATCAACAAGCTCGATGGCGTTGATTACAGCGAGCAGGTGTTCCAAGAAATCCGAGAAGGACTCAAAGAAACTATTGAGCGACTGCAGATAACGAATATCCAATTCGTTCCGCTAAGCGCCCTTGCCGGCGACAACGTGGTCTACCCAACCGAGAACATGCCCTGGTACCAAGGACCCACACTTTTGGAGTACATCCAAGAGTGGGTGCTCGAGAAAACGAGTGAGAACAGTCCAAGACTTGGTGTTCAAATGATTTCTCGAGCGGAAAACTTCCGAGGCGTCGCAGGAACTGTTGTTGGAGGAAGCTTTTACGTAGGCGATGAAGTAAGCGTTTTGCCATCAGGTAAATCTGCGAAAGTTTCACAAATCTCGACTTTTGATGGCGAGCTTGCATTCGCGGAGGACGGTCAGGCAGTCACCATGGTTTTGGAACCTGATGTTGACGCAACAAGAGGTGACGTTATTGAGCTAGCAGCATCAGCAACCAAGCCGGCGGATCGCTTTGCTGCAACAGTTGTCTGGTTAGGTGAGCGAGACTTGATTCACTCCAAGAGCTACTTACTGATTTCAGGCTCAAGTCAGGTTCCTGCAATAGTCACATCGATCAGACATGTATTGAATATAAACAACGGTGACCACGACGCCGCAAGAGTATTGCAGATGAACGAGATTGGTGTCGTTGAGCTAGCTACTGATGCTCCGATAGTTCTTTCCCCTTACAAGACAAATAGGTTTAAGGGAAATTTTATTCTTGTTGATCGAGCAACAATGAACACTGTAGGTGCGGGCATGGTGACTCACGCTCTAAGGCGAAGTGCGAACATTTCTGAGCACCACTACGAAATTGATAAAGGTGCCCGAGCAGCCCAAAAGAACCAAAAGGCCAAGGTCATTTGGATTACTGGCCTGTCTGGCTCAGGTAAATCAACTATTGCAAATGCATTAGAAAAGAAGCTCTTTTCTCTTGGCGTGCACTGCTACGTACTTGATGGCGACAATATGAGGCTCGGATTGAATAAGGATCTTGGCTTCACTAGGGAAGATCGGGCCGAGAACGTTAGGCGTGTGTCCGAGGTTGCCCACTCTTTTTATGATGCAGGCCTAGTGACAATTGTTGCGCTAGTTAGTCCCTACGCTGAAGATCGTGCCCAAGCAAAGGCTCTGTTCCCGGCAGGGGACTTTGCCGAAGTGTGGATCAAAACGTCAGCTGAAGTTTGTGAACAGCGTGATCCTAAAGGCCTTTACAAGAAAGCTGCTGCCGGAGAACTGCCGAACCTAACAGGAGTTGGGCAAGAGTACGAAGAACCTGAGAGTGCCGAGCTTGTTTTGGATGGCACTGCTTCGATAGATGAAAATGTCGAAGAACTAATGGCTAAGTTCTTCGCTTAGCCTTCATCGACTTTCATAAGTTGCACTAACCGCTCAATTGACGAATTGCGGGCCAGTAACTCCCTAAAGGTTCCTTCATCAGCAACCTTGCCCTGGTCAATCAAGAAAACGCGATCTGCGTGTTGGACCGTGTTAAGACGGTGAGCAATAAGGACAACAGTTACCTTACCCCGCATTTGGTTGAGTGCTTTTGCTATTTCTGCTTCGGATTCTGCATCAAGTGCCGATGTAGCTTCGTCCATGATCAATAGCCCGGGCTTACTGTAAAGGGCGCGAGCCAGTCCGAGGCGCTGGATTTGTCCCCCAGATAAACCATCCTGATGTTTACCTAAGTCGGTATACATTCCCTCAGGTAGGGAACGGATCACTGGGCCTAGATTTGCGTTTTCCAGCGCCTGCCAAACACCGGCCTCATCCACTTCTCCAGGTTCTATACCGAGTGCAACGTTGGTGGCCACGTTCCCGGATACTAACCCGGGTTTCTGGGGAACGTAGCTAACGGAAGTTTTGGAGTTGTGAGTTGGACTAGCGTCCTGATTCTCAACGGTAATTGCTCCGCTCGACGGCGTCAGAACTCCGCACATCAGGTCTGCGATTGTCGACTTCCCTGCGCCAGATGCACCAATGAAAGCCACCTGCTGACCGGGTTCGATTGTGATGGAAGCGTTGCGAATCACAGGTTCGTTAGCAAGAGAGTAATGAAAAGATACATTTTCAAATTTGACACCCAGTGGTGCCTTCGAAGGAGAGGGGCTTCCTAGTGTGGTACTTGAAACAGAATTCACTTTGTTAGTTGTGTTATCGGCCGAATCAAAGAGAATTTCATGTGCTTTTTTTGCGGCAGGCAGACTTCCGGAGATTGTTAGAAGAGCGGACTGCAAAGGTAAGATAGCTGCCGTCAACCTAAAGCCCCCGGATAGGAAAACTCCCAAAGTTGCTGCGGATGCAACAATGTCACCAGTAAGTGCCTGAACGAGAACGAACGCGGCAACTCCAACCAGCAAAGCTGCTTCAACAACGTATCTGGGCATTTCACTCAAATAAGTCTTTGTTGCCTCGCTTTCAGCGGTCTCAACTCTTGATTTGTAAATTCTATCAATATACGTTTCACTTACGCCGAGTACTGAAAGCTCCCTAAAAACCGCAATCAAATCTCCAACCGCTTTATTGGCTTTGACATTGCCTTCAACAGCTATAGACCCTGCCCGTGCCATCAATGTTCCAATAAAGTATTGAATCAGAAATGCAATCGTTGCGAAGTATGCCACCACTGCAAAAGTTGCAATGGGGTCAATAATAAAGAATCCAAAACAAATTAGGAAAAATAGTGCCGCCTCCGCAAACACTGTGGCGACTGCGTTCAAGAGACTATTGAAGGCAGCTGGGGACCCGAATTGAATTGCGAAAGCAATTTCCTCCCTTGATTTCAGCCTTACCTGAACTAAATCGCCACTGAACACATTTTCAGCAATAACTTTGGCGCTTCTAGCCTCAATCGTCGCCACAAAAAAAGCGATTTTTTTGGTAAGCAGAATTGATAGAAAAGTTTTCAGCAAAAAAGTAGTCAAAATGATGGCCCCTGCAAATGGCAAGGTTTGGGCTGTTACCAGCGGTAGTTGGAATCCAGCCACATCTAGGACTCGATCAGGACTACTTCCTTGGGTCAAAAATACGGCCGTAGAAGTTGAAACGAATCCAATTGCAAGAATCCCAACTAGGTCAACAACTGAAAGCAACGACCGGATACCATTCAGCAGGAACCACTTGCTGCGCTCTTTAGGCGTCATAAACGCCAGACTTGCCTTGACTGCTTTCAGCATTACCCAAGTCTAAAGCTCAGGTAGATTTTTGGCGGAGACGAGAGGATTTGAACCTCCGAGGGGCTTTAACACCCCTACCTCATTAGCAGTGAGGCGCACTCGACCGGGCTATGCGACGTCTCCGAGAACTCTTGAAGTTTAGCCCAAAACATCAACTGGCTGAGAACGGAGTATCTGGCAGCTAGTCAGAGCAAATCTCGGTGGCGGCGTTTGTGCCCCTAGCCCATTCAGGTAGAGCTTCCTCGCCAGTTTCTGAGCCAACGGTTGAGTCTGTCTTAGATGCTTCTGTTTCTTTGACGCTTGCGCCGAATCCAGTATTTGCTTTCTCAATGACAACTAGTTCGTCATTAGCAAGGCGATCAAATATCAATTGGGCCTGATCGTAAATCGGTTCGACGCGCCCAGCTTCGCTACCGGACAAACCACCGCGCGATGGAACTTGAAGGAACGTCATTTTGTCTAAGTCAACATTCCTAAGTGCTCCGGCTAGCGCAACCATGGTTCCAAGATCAGTCATGCTGTCTGAGAGCTTCATGTTTCTAGCTGCAGCGTTGGCTAAACTGTAAAGGTATATAGGGTTCGAAAGTACGCCTTCGTTCTTCACTTTTCTAAGCAGTGAAGTAAGAAATACTTGTTGGTTTGAGATACGAGCTAAGTCAGAACCGTCACCGACGCCGTGTCTGGTGCGAAGGAACGCGAGAGCTTCTTTGCCTTGGAGGGTGTGAAGACCGGCTTCTAGTTGAAGCTTCGAATAAGTGTCATCAATTGGGCTTGCTACACAAACCTCAACTCCACCGATTGCATTTGACATTTCTATCACGCCACGGAAATCAATCATGGCTAGATATGGGATCTTCACGCCGGTCATGGCCTGGATGGTTAGAAGGGTGCAGACAGGACCACCATAAACAATCGATGAGTTGATTTGCTGCCTAGTCATTGCCGAGAATGATCCACCCTCGGGATCTGGGCAAGCTGGAATCGGAACTAGGAGGTCTCTAGGGAAAGACAGTGCGACCGCATTATTGCGGTCTTCTGAGATGTGTAAAAGCATGATCACATCCGCAAGCTCGGATGTATCACTTCCGTAGCCTTTGCCTTGACCTTTACGGGTATCTGATCCGACCAAGAGAATGTTGATAGGACCGTTAAGGTCCTCAACGCTTGGTTGTGCGAAGGCGTTGCCTTCGGCATCAACCAATGTGATGTTGTTTTCTTTGAGGGTGTTTGACAACTGGAAGACCGAGATTCCGGTCAATGCAAGTAAAGCTCCCATGCCAACTGCAAGGCCCTTGAATCCCCAGCGAACATACTTTCTCCACGGTGCAGGTGACTTCTGGTGTCCGTGACGCGGGATTTCTTTGCGTGGGCCATTAGGTGGCCGAACGACTCTTCTCGTTGCAAAGTTGGGTAATTGATCTGACAAGTTCTGTTTTCTCCCTTAGAGGAACCTGTGCTCAAGTCTATTTGAGGGGCAGGATTTGGGCCCTGCAAGTTCAGCGGATTCACAGATAAAAATGGCGGAGGCCGTGGGATTCGAACCCACGAAACATTTCTGTTCACTGGTTTTCAAGACCAGCTCCATCGGCCGCTCGGACAGACCTCCGTTGATGAGTTTACAACAAACTGGCAACCTGACGGGAGCCAGTTTTGCAATTGTTCCTGAATGCTAAAGCTGCTTGGATTGCCTAAATAACACCCGTCGATAACACCCCGAAGATGCGCAACATTTGTTCGTAGAAGCTTTTCGATAGAGATTGATATGACCCACCGAAATGAGCAACGCCAAAGAAAAGGTAGTAGCTCAATATTCCCAAAATGGCAAGTAGCCTAACCGTGGGATTGGACCGAAATAGACTCTGACCGCTTAGTGACGCACTGGTTGAATTTGAATCCGAGCTTAGTTGATGCTCAAATAACAGCACCATGGCCAGTAACGTGAAGAAGAGGCTGAGGTACCGGCCCCAGTCGACAGCGATGACATAGATTGGGGTCGTCAAAAGAAACAACCCAAAGAACGAAAGCACTCTTTGGGGTGGGGTCAAACCGCATCCAAAATTCCTATTTTGACTCGACAAATGAGAGATAAGAATTGCTGCCAAAACCACAAAAACTGGAAAGTAGGCGATTAGCCAAGGAGCAATAGCACTTGAGACAGCGTCTATGAACAAGCTCTCTGTTGCTGCGCTTGACGCTAAATCAATAGCACCTATGCAAACGGAACTACTTAGCCCTCTATCGATGAGTGCCTGACACATCCCATCGCCAACGGACGAGCTTGAAGTTAATAGGATTGCAGGCACCGACGCTGCAGCCGATAGCAAAAATGGACTCAATCTTTTCCAGGGAATCGGAAGTTTTTTGCCTGTTATGCAACCTTGGTGAGTTAGGGTAATCCAAATCAAAATGGGAACAAAGAACAGAAAACCTTCGTGGGTAAGAATTGCAAAGATTAGTAGAAAAGTAAAAAGTACGATGTAGAGATTTTCTCGTGCACCCCCTAAGGGTTTCTCATAAGACTTGGAGAGAAAGCCTAGCCAGAGTAAAGCGAAAGCGTAAAGAATCAGTTCTTTACGCCCAACGACGGCCGGGTCTGTGAGAAAGTAAAACACCCCCATCGGACCTAAGAGAATCAGAAATATTGGCAGCGGGGTGTCGCCTTTAACTAAGAAGGCGAATAGCAGAATTAGTGTTGCTGCTGCAAGACTTGACTGCATTACAAAAGCTACAAAGGTTGGGGGTAGTGAGGTGAAGTCTGAAAGTACAAGAGTGAGGGAGCCTAAAGCCCCTCGGCGTTGGAATCCAGCGGAATAGTTGATTAACCACTCTCCTGTTATCCAAGGATTTGGTTTGATGCTAAACACCCAGCAAAGTGCAGAATAGTAGATCCAAGATGCTGAAAAAACGATCGCAAGTATGGCCCTGATTGCTTTACTCGATTTAGTAGGAACAATTGCTTGGGCCATCCAGAGCCAGATACCTTCAGCAGATTGTATAGCTCTAGCCAATTGCAGAACTTATCGACTTTAGTATAAAATGCATGGGGCAATGATACAGGTCTATAAATATGATTCTGCTTAAGTCACTCAAGGCTATGAAGGAGCTGAAGACCCTCAAATCCAGACAACACTCTTGCTACTCCGTTATCCGTCACGGAAGAGGTTACGGCCGTTGCCGCTAATCGCACCTCTTCGGGCGCTTGACCCATGGCAAAAGCTAGTCCTCCTGACGCTTTGGCCCAATTGAACATCTCTATATCATTTCTGCCATCGCCCATAACTAGAACTTGCTCGCTGGCTATTCCCAGACGCTGTCGCTGATTTTCAAGTGCACTTGCCTTGGATACGCCCTTGGGCGATATGTCTAGCCACGCGGTGTATCCAATTGCGTAGCTAACCGATGCCAGTCCGATCTTTGACACAAGCCCAAGAAATTCATCCACGTCATGCTGAGGAGAAAGAACAACCACCCGGCTCACCTCACGATGCATCAGCTCCTCCAAGGGAGTCTCAAAATTTTGATCTCCTAGTGCATAGGAAGGAAAAGGGCGATGGAAGCGGTAGCTACCATCGACATCTTCAACAGCGAAGTGGGCTTCAGGTAGGTGCTCAATGAGTTGGGTAAGGATCTCGGCTGGATCAAAGGTAACGATATCGGTCATTTGGAAACCTTTGGGGTTGTCGATATCTAATTGCACCGTGACTGCTCCGTTGGAGCTCACAACAAAGCCTTGTTCGAAACCTAGGTCTCTAACCACTGGAACGGCATTAGCTGCAGCGCGGCCGGTTGCGATGATTACCTCGTGGCCGAGGTCCTTCACCCTTTGTACCTCTTTAACCACTTCAGGAGAAAGGTATCCGTCGTCGTGAACTAGGGTTCCGTCAATGTCCAGCCCAATCAACCAGCGATCACTTGGGGAAATGCTAGGCATGGGTGAGATGTTCTCCTGGGCTTTTTGTTATTTGCTCTTGGGAGTAATGAATTCTTCGCCACCGAGGTACGGGCGCAGTGCTGTTGGGATAATTACCGAACCATCAGATTGCTGATGGTTCTCTAAGATCGCCACCAACCATCTAGTTGTCGCCAGAGTTCCATTCAGAGTTGCAGCAGTTGCGGTCTTACCGTCGGCTGTTCGGTATCTGACGTTTAGTCTTCTTGCTTGATAAGTAGTGCAGTTTGATGTTGAAGTTAGTTCTCTGTAATTGCCTTGAGTTGGAACCCACGCTTCGGCGTCATACTTTCTTGCAGCAGAAGAACCCAAATCGCCGGCTGCAGTGTCTATTACTCGGTAAGGAAGATCGCAAGCCTGAAGCATTTCTTCCTGGAAACCCAAAAGTTTCTGGTGTTCCGATTCCGCTTGCTCAGGTTGGATGTAGCTAAACATCTCTAGCTTGTTGAATTGGTGGACCCTGAGAATTCCTCTGGTGTCTTTGCCGTGACTTCCAGCTTCTCTTCGGTAGCAGGTTGACCAACCGGCGTAGCGCAGTGGGCCATCTTCCAGCTCGATTATCTCGTCACGGTGATAACCGGCGAGGGCAACCTCGCTGGTTCCAGTTAGATAAAGTTCATCTGCCGGCAAGTAGTAAATCTCCTCGGCATGCTCACCTAGGAATCCAGTTCCTGCCATAACCTCTGGTCGAACCAAGGTTGGGGTGATCAGTGCTGTGAAGCCGGCCTTGGTTGCTTTGTCTAAAGCAAGGTTCATTAGGGCAAGCTCAAGCCTTGCCCCCATGCCCTTGAGGAAGTAAAAGCGTGATCCTGAAATCTTTGCACCGCGTTCGATGTCAATTACATCGAGAGACTCTCCAAGGGCCACGTGGTCTTTTGGTTCGAAGGCAAAGTTTGGTTTGGTGCCAACTTCTTTGACCACCACAAAGTCGTCCTCCCCGCCTTCAGGGACGCCATCGAGAACGACGTTCTCAATCTTCCAGAGAACCTTGTCTAATTCCTCAGCTGCATTATTTGCTGCTTCGCTGGCAGCCTTTACTTTGGTGGCTAGTTCTTGAGCTGAAGCAACTAATGTAGCTTTTTCTCCCTTGGCGGCTGTTGAAACGAGTTTGGAGTGAGCATTTTGTTCAGCCCTTAGGGTTTCAAATTCTGCGAGCGCTTTTCGTCGCTTGGTATCTAGCTCGGCTGCCTGATCGACGAGTTTCTCATCGCGCCTTCTTGCGCGCTGGGAGACCTTAATAGCTTCTGGGTTTTCTCTAAGGAGATTTAGGTCGATCATGTTAACAAGGATAGGCGACGTCCCAGGCGCGTCGGAGCAGGCTATGTTTAAGCAGTCAAATCAAGCATCTGCAAATACTCGCGAGGGGTCCCGCAGTCAAAGTACCTGCCGGCCATAACTTTTCCTTCCACAGCCCTAGCTGCTAGAAGTGCAGGCTGGATGAGATATCCGGTATGTGGCATTGTTTCTTCGGCTAAGCCGAGAATGCTCCTATCAAAAGACATTGCCCCCCAAGAATGGGGAAATAGACACTCGGGATCCTTGTCCTTCGAATCTGAGACTATTCCGCGTGGCCCGCCTTCGATCTTGACTTGCCCCAGCTTTCCCCTTTGTTCGGGCCGAATCTCCCAACATGCGAGGTTAAGTTCGCTTTCCCCTTCCGCCAAGTATTGATAGGGCTGCTCTCCGAAAAAATAAGTGTCCGGCATAACCATTAGAAATCTAGAAGCCCCCGAGATGTTTGACAATCTCAACACCGTGTGGGTCATTGTCCCTGTTGTCATTGGCACAACAACGACTCTGTCCGACGAAATTCCTAGCGTTTCGAGAAGAATTGTCTGTTCCGGTCGCGTGGGAATCCATACTGTATCGCAGACATCGAGCAGGTTAGACACGTGTTTCTCAATAAGGGTGGTGTATTCATCGTCACAAGGAAGAAGAAATTTAGGCAAGCCGCGCATGCGAGTTGCCAATCCTGCTGCCGGAAGAATACCGTCAACCATTTCTAACCTTTCGTTGAAGTGACTTGTCGATTCTCCACTTAATAATCGATCTAAGTAAGCTTTGCATTAAGCGAAGCTCCGCAAAAAACCCAGATTGCCAGTGTGAACTTCCAACTAGTCTCTCGTGATAAGGAACTTTAGGTCGTTCCACCTGCAAACCCAAATGGCGAGCTGCAAAAAGCAAATAACTGTCGAATCTGTAGTCCGTCGGGGCTAGGGAAATCTCTCTCCACAAGGCGTTGCTTCGATGCACAGCACAAGGTGTACCTCCGGTGTCTACCATTATCTTCCCCGCAATAATAGTTTGAGCAACGGAAGCAAGCATCGTCTTTACTCGATCGAGGATTGGGCGCCTTATTCTCTTGGCCTTCACAAAAGTCGAAGAAGGGCAGGACCCTAAGAGACCAAGAAAATCCGACATTTCGCTGGTCAGTACCTTCATATTCCCAGGCATCCAAACTAACCAATCCGCATCACTCACTTTAGCGGCGTCTTGGATGGCCCCTCCAAAGCCTAAATTGGTCTCGATGCGGACTATTGATACATTTTTGATTTCTTGGATTTTCTTGGCCAAGAATTCGTTTTGTTGGTTGGAGCCGTTATCGATAATCATGAGGGTCACACCCTTGTAGTTGCAGCCGACAAAATCTTCGACCAACGGACCGGCATTGTCCCAATCATTGTAAACAGGTACGCAAATACAAACATCCACCAAGCTAGGATAAGGGACACTGCTAGGAGTTAGGTGCAGCCCTATGAATTCAATCCCATTAGTCGTAACAGGCGCAAAGGGCTACGTTGGGCAACGCCTAGTTAACCAGCTTGTCGAAAGTGGCAAACAAGTAATCGAAGTTGATGTGTTAGGACCTCGTGGTCTCGACCTTTCTGATCCAGATGCCGCGGAAAAACTCTCTGGTTGGCTCCCGGGGTCGTTTGACCTTATTCACCTAGCTTTCCCATTTCCAGGGACAATGAGATCGAAGGATATGGAAGGCATCGTTGAGAAAATCAACTTCTCACTTCTCTCCCTCAGCCCTCGTCCGCTTAGAACACTGTTCATCTCATCAACAGCCGTATACTCGCCCGACAACTTGATGGAGCATTCTCCATGGGAGATATATGGTCACCTCAAGAGTGAGTCCGAGATCAAACTGCAAGAGCTGGGGAACCTGTCGGTGCTGAGGCCTGGAACTCTAATTGATGCTTCGAGGCGAAGCGTCATGGCGACGATATACCTGCGAGCACTTTCGGGTCAGCTTGCGATTCTGCCGAGACATGGCTCCTTGGCTCATCCTTTTCTCCACGTTGACGATCTCGTAGGGGCTTGTCTCTGGTGGAGTGAGCAGGACGACCGCGTCAATTTCGTCCACGACCTTTGGGCATCCGAGCCAACGTCGGCGCAAGAGTACCTGCAAACCCGGGGAGCGAAATCAAGAATCCTAAATCTGCCAGGTTTTATCCAGCGGAGTTTTGGCTCTGACTCAATTCCTTTTTTCGGGATCACAAAGTGGCACCTAAAGGCACTCAGTTACGATGTGAGTGGGAGAGAGTCTGGCTACTTCGAAACCAAACCACCACGAAAAATGAGTGATATTTTCGACGAATTACTTTCCGGCACGCCTTAGTCTGCGCAACACTGCTGACGCAGCGATGCGAGTAAACGGGATGGAAGACAAAATCCACGACACTGGCGCCCACGCTCTGGGTATCCAAATCACACCGGAGAACCCTCTCCTTAGGCTACCCGCAACGACCTTGGCAATTCTCTCGGTAGATGTGGAAAGGTACGACGTGGTTCTTGCTCTGTGGATTTTAGTTGCTACAAACCCTGGTCTTACGATAATCATTTTGACGTTTTTCTTTCGCAGGTTCGGAAGGATGCCCTGGGCAATCTCATCAAGCATTCTTTTTCCTGCCGCATAAATTGAATTTGAATCCAGCACTGGAAAGGCTGCAACGGAAGACACAACAACTATGGCACCCCCCCCCGCTGTCATCATTTTTTTTGAAACAGCTAGCAGCGTCAGTGCTGGAAGTGTTCCGTTAGAAAACAAATTTGCCTCAACTTGAGAAATAGACTCTGCCAACTCCTCCAGGGAATGAGAATCCAGGCTCAAGTCTCCAATAGATATTACGACCAGGTCCCCATGGCCTATGTCCAAACGATTAACAGTTTCCAAAACTTCAACGGAGGAGCTTGGTTCCCAAACTTCATCGTGATAAACAGCAGTGCCCTCGTTCTTGAGTTTTGTCCTAAGAACCCGAACAATTCTACTTCTTGTTGAAAAGTCAAGACCTGACTCGGCTTCCTTTGCAATTGCTAATCCTATTTCCGAGGTGCCGCCAAAAAGTATCACTCGGTCAAATTGAGCCCTCCGTTTAGGAGTCAGGTTGAATGTAAACTTCAATTTACTTCCTATTTTGGCTTTCTGATTCTTTCGAGCCAGTTACTAGCATCGGCATACTGACCATTCGAATTGTTACCTTCTGGCTTAGTCTGCTGCTTGTCTGCTCTTGGGTATGAACCCAAGAAGCTCACCTTTGGGCTGAATCTGTGGAGCCCTGCAAGGGCTTCCCCCATTGATTCGTCCAAGACATGACCCTCGGCATCAATATTGAATCGGTACCTGCCAAGCCTGTCCCCGATTGGTCTTGATTCAATCCTTGTTAGGTTCACACCTCTTGTTGAGAACTGCTCGAGCATCGCAAGAAGGGAGCCCGGTTGATCCGAAGGGAGTTCAACAATCACTGAGGTCTTGTCCGCTCCGGTTGGCTTAGGTAGATCTCCAGCCAAACCAATCTGAATGAACCTGGTCTGAGCTTGTTTGTTCTCGCCAATGTTCTTAGCCAATGTGATGAGTTTGTGGTGGTTTGTGATTGTCGGCGCAGCAATTGCTGCGTCCGCTTGTTCTGCAGTTAGCAAGGCAGCAGCTGCAGCGGCAGTCGATGTTGCTGGCAGGTGGACGTGTCTTGGAAGTTTCTCAAGAAGCCACTTACGGCTCTGCGCGTATGCAACTGGGTGGGTTGCAATTGTTTTGATGTCAGAGAGTTTGGTTCCTGGTCTTGCAACCAAGTTGAAGCTAACTGGAACTAGGTACTCTCCATAGATTCTGATTTTGTCTGTTCCTGCAAGAGCATCAAGAGTTGCTGAGACGCCACCTTCTATTGAGTTCTCAACAGGAATGATTGCTCTTTTGGCTTTTCCTGAAATTACAAGCTCGATTGCTTCAGCAACGTGATTTACAGAAATTTTCTTGGCTTTTTTCGCCTCTTTCACCTGAGCTAGAGCAAGTTCGGTAAAGGTGCCAACCGGTCCGAGGAACGCGAAAGTTAGTTTAGTTGTTGCTTTGGTTGACTTGGCAGGCATAAAGACAAGGTTAGAGGGAACTAAGGGGTATTTGCCAATACTTGATGGCCTTACCTCTTTACTGTCGATTGCCTAACCTGCTGGCTCGGTGTGATCAGGAGCTGACGCTAAGCCCCAGAACTCTTCCAGTGTCTTGATTCTCTTTGTTTTCATTTCAGTTGCCAGCTCAATTCCCACGTACCTGAAATGCCAAGGCTCGTATTGGAATCCAGTGACGGGTTTGTATCCCTTGGGGTACCTAAGGATGAATCCATACTCGTGGGCATTCTCAGCAAGCCACATGCCTGCTTCGGTTTTCCCGAAGCACACCATAATCACACAACCCTGCCCCTTGACTGAAAAGTCGGCTGCCAGGCCTAACTGATGTTCCGAGTGACCTGGTCTAGCAGAGAGCTTCTCGGCAACAGCAAGCCCTCGAGTGTCCCTAGTTCTGTTGTATAGACCCTGCTGGTTTTTGTAGGTTCTGTGGCCGCTGTTTAGGATCAGTGTTCCTTTGCCGGCTTCAAACATTGCTGTTGCTAGTTCAACAGTTGCAACAGCAGCTTCCTCGCGCAGTTGAAGCCCAAAGGGATTCTGCACTTTTGGCTTTGAAAATTCCGGAAATTCTAGGGACGTTGGTTGGTACTTTAGCGGTGAAACTTTTCTCTGCTTGTTCACCACAACCCAGATCGAATCTGCGTCATCAATGGAGTATTTCGGGGGGTCAAAGATTGTGACTGGTTTGGGTTGGGCTTGATTGGCGATGTTCTGGATTGACTCAGGCAATTCAGCTACCTGATCAGAAATAATCTTGGGTAGTCCAAAAACACTGACTGCTCCGATAGCCAAAGCGCCAACGACCGAGAGAGTCACTAGGCGCCGAAGGCGCATTGATGCTCTCCGGTTGTTTTGTGGCATGTTGCCAGCCTAACTTTGCTGACAATCAATCAAGGGGAGCCTAGACTTGTATCAACACGGGAGTTTGGGTAAACCAGACTGAGAGGAAGACTAAAGTCTTCGACCGTCGAACCTGATCTGGGTAATGCCAGCGCAGGGAGGACACTCTTGATACATCCCGTGCCTACCTTCAACCAAAGGAGCACGAAGTGAAAAAACTAACAACCATGCTGGCGCTTTCCAGCCTGCTACTCGCAGGCTGCGCTCCAGCAGAGCAGACGGCAGCCAAAGTAACTCTGGTGGCTCACGACTCTTTTGCAATCTCAGATGAGTCAATCGCGGAGTTCGAAGCATCTTCTGGTTTTGAACTGGAGATTATTCGCGCAGGAGATGCTGGAAGCCTTACTAACCGTTTGGTTCTAACGAAAGACTCTCCGATTGCTGATGTTGTCTTTGGGATAGATAACGCCTTTAGGGGTGTTGCTGATGAAAACGGGATTATCGAAGGAGAGCTGGTTGAGGTTACCTTTGGAGATGTTTGTTTCAACTACGACCGAGTTTGGTTCGAAGAAAGAGAGATCACGCCACCTGTTTCGTGGCGTGATCTGACAAGACCTGAGTTCAACAGTCTGACGGTTGTTTCCAATCCGCTGTCCTCCTCTCCTGGATTAGCTTTTTTGGCAAGTACTGTTGCTGCCTTTGGTGAGCCAGAGTTTGAGCAGTACTGGAGAGAACTCAGGGATAACGGAGTGAGAGTTGCTGCCGGTTGGGAAGAGGCTTACTTCACTGAGTTTTCTGGCTCTTCAGGAAATGGCGATTTCCCAATTGTCTTGAGCTACTGCTCTTCCCCTGCTGCAGAGGTCCGTGAAGATGGCAAGTCTCAAACAGTTGCTTTGCTTGATGAGGGATTTAGACAAACCGAGTTCATCGGAGTTCTAGCGGGAGCTAAAAACCCAGAAGGTGCTTCCGCACTAATTGATTTCTTGCTCGGTGAATCTTTTCAGAACACCATGCCTGGGCTTATGTATGTATATCCGGTGAACCCAAATGCCACCATTCCCGCGGAATGGGCTGAATTTGGTCCTGCTGCAGAATCAACTATCGGCGAAGACTTGAGTATCGCTACTCACCGTGAGAAGTGGCAAACCAAGTGGTCGGAAATCTTTGACTAGAAAGTTGCTCTGGGCAATACCGCTAACTTTTGTTGCGATGTTGTTCTATTGGCCAATCGCCGAGATAACCACACTTGGTTTATCAGGCGATTGGCTAGCAACTCTTGGGGACCCTAAAACCTTAGAGGTAATTTGGTTCACATTGTTGCAAGCGGGACTGTCAACGGTCGTCACCCTGCTTATTGCAATGCCCGGGGCATATCTTCTATACCGAAAGTCTTTCCCGGGGCAACCACTAGTAAGGGCCCTGATCACAGTGCCGTTTGTTCTACCCAGCATCGTTGTTGCCGTTGGCTTCACGGTTTTTAGAAATGCCCACGATTTCTGGATTGAACTGGGTCTTACCTTCTTATCGGACCCGGTTTACTGGATCATTGCAGCTCATGTCTTTGTGAACTACTCGATTGCCGTTAGAACAATTGGTGGTGTCTGGGCGACCATGGACTCCGAAATTGAAGAGGCAGCCGAGCTTGATGGGGCAGGCAGGCTCAAGACTCTGCTTGCTATTTCTCTTCCCCAGCTTCGGCCAGCAATTTTCTCAGCTGCTGCCCTGGTTTTCTTGTTTTCGGCAACCAGCTTTGGAATTGTTCTGGTTCTAGGTGGCGGGCAGGTTGAAACCATTGAGACCGCCATTTACTTTTCCGCGACACAGTTTCTAGATCTAGAAGCAGCTGCCGCCCTGGTTCTCGTTCAGACGGTAATCACGGCAGCTGCCTTCCTGATTGGGTCATCCCTTGCCAAGGGAACAGTTGGCCTTGAGCAGGTCTTTGAGGGTGCCCCTAAGCCGAAGGTTGATCTAAGGGATCTACCTTCCACCTTGCTAACGGCAGTAATTGTTGTTGGTTTGCTCTTGATGCCCATGTTGCTGGTTTTAGTAGAGGCCTTCAAAGTTAGGGATGGTCTGGGGCTGCAGAACTTCTTCAACCTTTCAACCCGCGGAGCAAGGGACTTGCTGAATATTTCTGTTCTTGATGCCGCTGTCAACTCGATTAGAAACATGGTTGTTGCAGCCGGGATTGCCTTTGGGCTTGGAACACTTATTTCTTGGCTACTAGTGCGAACCAGACAAAAGGTTCTGGATCTGGTGTTTCTAGTTCCTCTTGGGGTTTCCAGTGTTGTTCTGGGGTTTGGTTTCTTGGTTTCCTTTTATGCTGATTGGTTTCCGCTTCGCTCGAGCTGGTTGATAGTTCCTTTAGCTCAAGCCCTAATAGCATTACCGATGGTGATAAGGCTGGTTTTTCCTGCGCTTATTTCGATTGGCAAGGAGCCAATCGAACAAGCAAGTCTTGATGGAGCAAGTCCTTTTCAGATCTGGAGATTTATTGAATCTGGAATGATCAAGGGTGTTTTGTTGACTGCTCTAGGTTATGCAGCAATTATTTCTGTTGGGGAATTCGGGGCAAGTAGTTTTCTTGCCTACGGATCTGAAGGAACTATCCCAACACTTTTGTATCGTTTGATTGCTAGACCAGGTGAACAAAACTATGGAATGGCTATGGCTGTTTCCGCAATCCTGATTGTCTTTGTTTGGTCAGTGATGCTGCTTCTGGCAAGGTACTCGAGGACCAGGCAGGCCTAAAGCAGTATTCGAGCCAGCTGGTAGCCTTGAGTAATGCCCCGACTGAAGAACTTTGTTTCTAGCATTTTGCTCGCCTTCGGGTATTCGATTAACTCCAAGTCCAAGAAAAAACTTCTTGGAGACTTGGTTCGCCTTCCTGGCGGTAAGGGCTTGAGTGCAACTGAAGCTCGAAAAACCTACAGGTCTTCAAAAAGCCAACTGGGTCAAGACCTGTTGGGACTAATTGGTTCAGGGGCAAAACGAAACGGGTTCTTTGTTGAGTTTGGGGCTGCAGATGGTGTTGCACTAAGCAATAGCTACCTCCTGGAAAAAGAGTTTGGCTGGTCAGGGATTCTTTGCGAACCAAGCAGAAGTTGGCACGAAGACTTGAAGAGAAATCGGTCCTGCACAATCGAGCTACGTTGTGTTTACTCTTCCACCGGAAGACAAATTGGCTTTTCTGAGAACTACATCGGGGAGCTTTCGGGAATAACCGAGATCACCGGAAACGATCACCACGGACTTATCAACAGAACGACAGAGTCCTACCAGGTGGAGACAATCTCGTTGTTAGATCTTCTAAAACATCACAATGCCCCTAAGCACATCGACTTCTTGTCAGTTGACACAGAAGGTAGCGAGTTTGAGATTCTCAATGCTTTTGACTTTTCGCAGTACACCTTTGGTGCCATTTGCGTCGAACACAACTACCTAGAGAACAGACCAAAGGTTAAACAGCTGCTAGTAGCCAACGGCTACCGTCAGGTCTATCCAGAGCTTTCTGATTTTGATGACTGGTTTGTGCTTTCCACAAACCAGAATATTCCTTCCTAGGCCTTCACAAACTCGTACTCGACGCCTTCAAGTCTTTGCTTGATGATTTCTAGTGCCTCAGGGTTTTGGTCGATCAAAACAAATCTTCTGCCCAGCATGTTGGCAACTACACCGGTGGTACCGGATCCTGCGAAGAAGTCCAGAACAACATCGCCTTCTTTGCTGCTTGCCTGAATGATTCTCCGAAGGATTCCAACTGGCTTTTGGGTTGGGTAGCCGGTCTTTTCTTTTCCGGTTGGGGAAACGATAGTGTGCCACCAGACATCTGTAGGTAGTTTGCCTTTGGCAACCTTTTCTTCTGTCACAAGTCCTGGTGCCATATACGGCTCACGGTCAACGGTCTCTGAATCGAAGTAGTACTGCTTCGGATCTTTGACAAAAACTAAGATGGTGTCGTGCTTGGCTGGCCAGCGAGATTTGGACTTACCTCCGTAGTCGTAGGCCCAGATGATTTCGTTCAGGAAATTATCCGGCCCGAAAAGGGCATCAAGTAAGACTTTGGCGTAGTGAGACTCTCGGTAGTCGAGGTGCAGATAAAGCGTCCCTGTTGGTTTTAGGAGGCGGTGTGCTTGCTCGAGCCTGGGCTCCAAGAAGGCCCAGTAGTCAACGAACTGGTCGTCATAGGAAAGTACCTGAGATTTGACCGTCTCGTACCTTTTACCTTTGAAGCCGACCCGATCTCCCTCGTCGTTCCGACGAGTGGTTTCCTTAGATCTTTGCTGGGAGCGGCCGGTATTAAACGGAGGGTCGATATAGATAAGGTCTATTGATTCAGTCGGAATAGACTGCAAAATAGCAAGGTTATCCCCGAGGTAGACAGTGTTTCTTATCTCGGTCACAAAGGAAAGATTAACACCATGGAACCAAAAGTCATCCACAAC
>Ga0066180_10000035_pt1 | contig 19176 bp, 17 predicted proteins | sample LauGreSBDMM110SN_4_FD_59338 | JGI IMG/M metagenome (GOLD analysis project Ga0066180, IMG submission 59338) | Freshwater lake microbial communities from Lake Michigan, USA - Su13.BD.MM110.SN (version 2) (version 3) | ecosystem: Environmental > Aquatic > Freshwater > Lake | place: Lake Michigan... | reverse complement strand
TAGCGCGCTTGACTGGGGGTCAAGAGGTCGTGGGTTCAAATCCCGCTAGCCCGACAAGGCAGCCAAGACAATAGGTTTACTCAATCTCAAACCCAATAGAATCAAGGCATGACCCCCGGTGCAAAAACTGGTTTCCTAAATGGTGAAGTCGTCAATGTCCCAAACCTGCTGAGCTTTCTCAGAATCCTATTAGTTCCAGTTTTTCTATGGTTCTTGCTCGAAGAGTTGTTTCTGGCCGCCATCGCTGTATTGGCAGTTGCCGGACTTACTGATTTTCTAGACGGGTTCTTGGCTCGCAAGCTAAACCAGACCACAAAGCTTGGAAAGATGCTTGACCCGGTGGCCGACAGGCTCTACATCTTTGCTACCTTGTTGGCGTTATCGGCAACCGGTTATGTCCCGTGGTGGCTGGCTGGGCTTGTTATCTTGCGCGATGTTCTGATGCTTATCTCACTTCCGCTTCTGGCATCAGTTGGCTACCGGTCACTGCCGGTTCACTATCTGGGCAAGGCCGGTACCTTCGCTTTGCTTTATTCCTTCCCACTTTTGCTGATGGGAAAGATCTTCACGCAGGCAGCTTTTATCATCACTCCGATTGCCTGGGCTTTTGCCCTCTGGGGAGTGACTCTTTACTGGTGGTCGGGCTTTGTCTACCTCTGGCAGCTGGTTTTACTGATTCGGGAAGAGCGTCAGAAAACCACTAATGTAAATGTAAGCAAATAGGGGGGAGTGATGGAAGATAACCAGGGCAAGGATGAGGTTGAATCTACCCTTCGCTTCAACTCAGAGTGGCTTACCGAGGAAAACCAGACCCTGAGCCCAGAACACCAGGCTGCCGTTGACGCCCTACCGGCGGGGCATGCCCTCTTGGTTGTTCGAGTAGGACCTAAATCTGGTGCAAGGTTCCTGCTTGATAGCGATGTGACTACCGTCGGTAGACATCCGAACGCGGACATCTTTCTAGATGACGTCACGGTGTCAAGAAGGCACGCTGAATTTCACCGTCACGGCAATTCTTTCCAAGTTCAGGATTTGGCATCGTTGAATGGAACCTATTACGATGGGGTTCGGATTGAGAGCGCTCTTCTAGAAGAGGGAGCCGAGGTTCAAATCGGTAAATTTAGACTCACGTTTTATTCTTCGAAAGCATCAGGAAGTAACTAATGGGTTCAGCGCAGAGCAACGTTAGGGCAATTTCCTCAAGTGGGAAACTGTTCACTATCGGCCAAGTGCTCAGCGTGCTAAATCCAGAGTTTCCAGATCTTTCACCTTCTAAACTTCGATTCCTCGAAGAACAGGGTCTCATTGAGCCTCAGCGAACCCCAGCAGGCTATCGAAAATTCTCAGAGCAGGATGTTCAGCGAACCAGAGTTATTCTCGAGCTACAAAGAGATCAATATCTGCCACTTCGCGTTATCCGCGAATATTTAGAGCAACTCGATTCTGGAAAAAGTCCAAACCTTCCTCAGGTGCAGTCTTCAGTTTCTAAGCTTCAGCCAAAAAACCCAATGAAGCTAACCAAGTTAGCTCTAATGAGCGAAACTGGAATCAGCGCCGGCTTACTCCAGGAAGCTCAGACACTCACTTTGATTGCGAAAGAGCCCTTCGAGTCTTCCGACGTAGAGATTGCAAGAGCAATTGTTCATCTGCAGCGTTTTGGAATTTCACCCAGGCACTTGCGTGGCCTCAAAGCATCTGCCGAGCGTGAGATTGGAATCATCGAGGGTGTTGTTGCACCGGTGTTGGGCAAGAACGAGGCTGCTAGTAAGTCGAGAGCGGCTCATTACGCCAAGGAGATCGAGAATCAGTTCGCCACAATCCGCGGGGAGCTTATCAAGTCGGTTATCTCCAAGATTGACCAGTAGCAGACCCTTTACCTAAGCACCCGACACGCCGTAATGAAGGATTAACTGGTGCTGTTACCTCCAAGAGGGGACAATTAGAGCACTGAAGGCTAATTTCTAAGGGAGCGTGAAATGTCTGACAACTCAATTTTTGACGATGGCATGCTCTTTACTGACGGCCTAATTTCTCAGGACCCTAAAGTGGGCTACCGCGGAACAGCTGCTGCCGCTGCGGCCGGCATTAGCTATCGACAACTTGACTACTGGGACCGAACTTCTCTGGTTCAACCCTCTGTTCGTTCTGCAACAGGCTCAGGTTCGCAGCGCCTTTACGCATTCCGCGACATTTTGGTTTTAAAGCTCGTAAAGCGTCTTCTAGACACCGGGGTTTCTCTTCAGCAGATCCGTATCGCAGTTGACCAGCTGCGAGCTGCTGGTCTGAACGATCTTGCACGAATAACACTGATGAGCGATGGTGCGAGGGTTTACCTTTGCACATCTGAGGACGAGGTAATTGACCTTCTTGCTAGAGGACAGGGAGTCTTCGGAATCGCTGTTGGCCGCGTCCTTCGTGAAGTTGAAGCTTCCTTGGTGAACATAGCCACATTGCACTTAGATGACATGGATGAGCTTGCAGCCCGAAGGGCACACAGAAAAGCTGTCTAGCTTTTAGTCGTCATCCAGGTTTAGAACAGATTCAAGGGATGAACCCCTTCTGATTCTTAATGACTTGGTTGCCCTTTTATCGCGCTTGAGTGATCTGGAGCTTCGCTCAGGAGCTGTGGCTTCAAATACCTTTTCCAAAATCTTCTCAAAGTTTTGAGCTGTCTTGGATGCAATCTCACCTGGCCAACTGTGAATCGGCCTTGCCGCACCCTGAGCTTGTTGAATAGCGGAGTGCTCTTCGATTGCAATTGATAATAGCCTTGGGCCAAAGAGTTGTTCTAGCTCCGCGTAGCGAAACTGGTGTTCTTTGGATGCCGGGATGTATCGATTAACTAGAACACCAAGAGCTTGTAGTCGTCCAGCTGTTTGCTTACTTATTTCTGCAATGGCCCTCATCGAACGATCGGCTGCCAGCACCGAGAAGATTGATGGCTCTGCGACTATAAGTACCTTGTCGCTGGCTGTCCAGGCTATTTGGGTAAGACCATTGAGCGATGGCGGAGTGTCAATAAACACGATGTCGTAGTCGGATTCAACTCGGCTAAGGGCCTCCTCGAGCCTCCACAAGTCACGCTTTGTTGGCGTTGGGCTATCAAACTCAACTACTTTTGGGCTACCCGGTAGAAGGTCCATAACCCCATTTGACAAAGTTTCCCAATCACTGGATACGATTGCCTTATGCACATTGGCGTGCTTGGGAAGTTTTAGAACCTCAGCACAGCTTGCATGCATTTCCCGAGTGGCTCCGAGTGCTGTGGTTGCATCAGACTGCGGATCTAGATCAACCACCAAGGTGCGAAGCCCTCTATTCAAAGCAGCGGAGGCAAGCCCCAAAGCTACGGTGGTCTTCCCGACCCCGCCTTTCAGAGAACTGACACTTAGTACATGCACCCAAATAGGCTACCTTTTTATTGGGCGTAGCTTTGAAGCGAAACTGCACTTTCAGGTAAGGAACTGATGTTTAACAAGATTCTTGTTGCAAATAGAGGCGAAATCGCTGTTCGTGCCTTTCGTGCTGCCTATGAGCTTGGCGCCCGCACAGTGGCAGTTTTTCCATATGAGGATCGAAATTCTACCCACCGCCAAAAAGCCGACGAGGCTTATCAAATTGGCGAAGTGGGTCATCCTGTTCGGGCCTACCTAGATGTTGCGGAAATCATTCGAGTTGCCAAAGAATGTGGCGCCGATGCCATATATCCAGGCTATGGATTCCTATCAGAGAATCCTGAACTGGCTAAAGCTGCACGAGACAACGGAATTACATTTATAGGACCGAAATCAGAAATTCTTGAGCTTGCCGGAAACAAGGTAAACGCAATTGCTGCCGCTGCTCGAGCCGGTGTTCCTGTGTTGAAATCCTCAAGTTCCTCTACTGACTCCAAGCAGCTACTAAAGGCGGCTAAGGAAATTGGATTCCCGCTATTTGTTAAGGCAGTAGCCGGTGGTGGCGGTCGCGGAATGCGTCGCGTCGCTAAGGAGTCTGAGTTAGCTCAAGCAATATCCGAGGCATCCCGTGAGGCGCAGAGTGCATTTGGTGACTCAAGGGTTTTTCTAGAGCAGGCAGTGCTTAGGCCTAGGCACATCGAAGTTCAGATTCTGGCCGACGGGCAAGGCAACGTAGTTCACCTTTTTGAACGCGACTGTTCTATACAGCGCAGAAACCAAAAAGTAGTCGAGATTGCTCCGGCACCAAACATTGATGAAACCCTGCGTCAGCAGCTTTACATAGATGCCGTGAATTTTGCTAAGGAGCTTGGTTATGAGAATGCGGGAACAGTTGAGTTCCTGGTGGACACCGTTGGTCCAAACAAGGGCAAACACGTCTTTATTGAGATGAACCCGAGAATTCAGGTGGAGCACACTGTCACCGAGGAAATTACCGATATCGACCTAGTCCAGTCGCAGATGCGCATCGCAGCAGGGGACTCTCTGGCAGATTTGGGGCTAACCCAAGAAACCATCAGCATGCACGGTTTTGCTCTGCAGTGTCGCATAACAACTGAGGACCCAGCGGCCAATTTCAGACCTGACACCGGAAAAATAACCACCTACAGATCTCCAGGAGGAGCCGGTATCAGGCTCGATGGTGGAACTACTTCCACCGGAGCTGAAATCTCTCCCCACTTTGATTCGATGCTAGTCAAGCTAATTGCGCGCGGAAAAAGCTTTGAGGCCGCACTTATGCGAGCTCGTCGAGCTCTAGCCGAATTTAGAATTCGGGGTGTCTCAACAAACATTTCCTTCTTGCAGGCAGTGCTATCAGACCCTGAATTTGCCTCCGGAGATCTCAGTACAGCTTTTATAGATGAACGACCTCAGCTTTTCCTAACCAGGGCATCTGCGGACCGAGGGACAAAGCTACTGCAGTGGCTAGCAGAGACTACAGTGAACCAGCCAAATGGTCCCCGTTTGAACTATGCAAACCCGGCACTCAAGCTCCCAGAAGTAGACCTCACTGTGCCGGCCCCTGCCGGTTCTAGGCAAAGGCTCTTAGAACTAGGACCTAAGGGTTTTGCAAAAGCGCTTCGTGATCAAAAACATGTTGCGATAACGGATACCACTTTCAGAGATGCTCATCAGTCTCTTTTGGCCACCAGGGTAAGAACTCGGGACTTAGTGCAAGTGGCACCACACGTTGCACGTATTACCCCTGAGCTTTTGTCGGTCGAAGCTTGGGGAGGAGCTACTTACGATGTTGCGCTGCGCTTTTTAGCGGAAGATCCGTGGGAACGGCTCGAAGCTCTTCGCGAAGCAATGCCAAACCTTTGCATTCAAATGCTACTTCGCGGAAGAAACACAGTTGGCTACACTCCTTATCCAGAAATCGTCACCAGGGCTTTTGTTGAAGAAGCCACTGCCAGTGGAGTAGATATTTTCCGCATCTTCGATGCGCTAAACGATGTCGAGCAGATGCGCCCAGCAATTCAGGCTGTCCTGGATACCGGAACCGCTATTGCCGAAGTTGGTATTTGCTACTCCGGAAACATGATTGACCCTAAAGAAGATCTATACACACTGGAATACTACTTAAAACTCGCAGGTAAAATTGTGGCAACCGGTGCACACATCATCGCCATCAAAGACATGGCTGGACTTTTGCGACCGGAGGCCGCTAGGCAACTAGTTAGAGCACTCCGCGAGAAATTTGATCTTCCCGTTCACCTTCACACTCACGACACTGCTGGCGGTCAGCTTGCAACACTGCTAGCAGCCGTTGAAGCTGGGGTTGATGCAGTTGACGTAGCTAGCGCTCCAATGGCCGGAACAACCTCTCAGCCTTCAGCTTCATCTTTGATAGCAGCTTTGGCAAACACCAAGTACGACTCTGGTATTGACCTTGCGGCAGTTACCAAATTAGAGCCATACTTCGAGGCCGTTAGAAAGATTTATGCACCCTTCGAATCTGGGCTTCCAGGCCCGACTGGCCGGGTTTATCAGCACGAGATTCCAGGCGGTCAGCTGTCGAATTTGCGCCAGCAGGCAATCGCAATGGGTCTGGGGGATCAGTTCGAGAAGATTGAAGACATGTATGCGGCGGCTAACCAGATTCTCGGTCGGCCAACCAAGGTCACTCCATCTTCTAAGGTGGTTGGGGATTTAGCACTTCACTTGGTTGCGGTAGGTGCCGACCCCGCTGATTTCGAGAGTAATCCGCAGAACTATGATGTGCCCGATTCGGTTGTTGGCTTCATGGCGGGAGAGTTGGGCGATCTTCCTGGCGGTTGGCCAGAACCGTTCAGGTCCAAAGTGCTCAAGGGACGCGAGATAAAGTTTGGAATTGAGCCTGTTTCCGAGCAAGATTTAGCCTTGCTTGAATCAAGCGCCTCTGATCGCCGGGCTACTCTAAACAAGCTTTTGTTTCCAGCCCCATTCAAGGAGTTCAGCAAGATGCGAGAGAACTACGGTCGCCTCGATCAAGTCGATACTATTGATTTTCTGTACGGGCTCGAGCAAGGCGTTGAGCACATGATTGAACTTTCAAAAGGTATTCGACTTTACATAGGTCTTGAGGCAATTGGAACTCCTGATGCCAAGGGATTTAGAACTGTTATGACAACCCTCAACGGTCAGCTTCGTCCTGTGAACGTGAGAGATCGCAAGATCGTGAGTGATGTATTAGTTGCCGAAAAAGCCGATTCATCAAATCTAGGTCACGTTGCCGCTCCATTCCAAGGGGTGGTGACGCTAAAAACTGTTGTTGGAACCAGAGTCGAGTTGGGGCAAACTGTTGCCAGTATTGAAGCTATGAAAATGGAGGCAACAATCACAGCCAGTGCCTCTGGAGTGGTCAGAAGACTGGCTATTCTAGGCACTCAAGCCGTAGAAGCTGGTGACCTGATACTCGAAATAGAGACTAGCTAGCACCACCTTCTTAACTGCTTTAGAATAGGGCGAGTTGATTTCTCGTGGGCAAACTTAGGAGTTTTCTTGGCAAAGAAAAAAGAGACGCGCTTTGAAGAAGAGGGTACGGGTCTTGGCGAAAGCGCACCCGATGTCAACCCCGCTGACTTCGACGCACTCTCAGGCGCCGACCCCCAGGTAGATTCCGAAGAAATTGATCTTTCTCCAGCGACTTCTTTAGTTGCGGTTGTAGCCTCAACTGCCGGGATAGTTGAAGTCGAACCAGCTTCTAGCGAGATCGAGACAACCAAGTCGCGTTATTCGAGAAGAGATAGCTTACGTGGCGAAGTCTTCGACCAGCCGGAGCCTGCGGCAATGCTAACTGCCGATCGTCTTTTGGACGCATCATCAAAGTTTCGTCCTTCACCTGAATCAGGTTGGAGAAGGTCTGCCTATTACCTAACTCTTAAGCTTTGGAATCCAGGTGATCCACCGAAAGTCAAAGCTCGCAAAGCTTTGGATGCCCGCATCGGTGCCTTACTTGAAGGGGGAACAAAGTACATTCCAGTTCTAACTCGAAAGGGTGGAGTTGGTAAGACCACCATTTCTACTCTTCTAGGTATGGCCCTTGCGCAAGTTCGTGAGGACCGAGTAATTGCAATCGATGCGAACCCCGACCGCGGAACTTTGGCTGAGCGAGTAAGTAAATCAACCAGATTCACCGTTCGCGATGTGGTCAACCGTGCTGCTTCAATCGACGGTTTCTCAGAGTTTACAAACATGATTTCTAGAGATGAAACAAGATTGGATGTCTTGGCATCGGATTCCGACCCAATGCTTTCAGAAGCTTTCAACGAAGGCGACTACAACGTTGTTGCCGACACGGCAGCTCGCTACTATTCGATCGTGATCACGGACTGCGGTACCGGAATTGTTCACTCCGTGATGCGTCCAACACTTCAGCGCGCAAACTCCGTTGTTGTTGTCTCGGGTGGTTCGGTCGATGAGGCAAGACTTGCTTCTGAGACACTGACTTGGCTCGAGGCCAATGGCTACGGCGAGCTGGTGAGAAACTCAGTGGTGGCGTTGAACACGGCAACCCAAGCTACTCTTTTGGTCAAGCTTGACGAAATTGAGCAGCACTTCAAAACTCGAGTTCGCTCAGTGATTCGTATTCCATACGATCCTGCTCTTGCAGCCGGGTCTGTTATTAAATTCAACGAACTGAAAAAGCAGACTAGGGACGCTGCGCGTGATCTAGCTGCTGAAGTAATCGGTTCAATGGTCACACCCCAGTAGCTAAAAAATGGCGGTACGCGAGATCAGGTTATTCGGCGACCCAATTCTCAAAACCGTATCTCAGCCGGTTGCAGAAATCACTGAAGCCATTCGCTCACTTATTGTCGATCTTGAGCAAACCACAGCACTCACCGGCCGGGCTGGGGTAGCTGCAAATCAAATCGGGGTCAGTCTTCGGGCCTTTGGCTATCACGTCGAGGCAGAGGTTGGGCACTTTATCAACCCTGAAATCCTCGAGCAATCAGGCGAAAAACTTGAGCTTGATGAAGGCTGCCTATCGCTTCCAGAAATCTGGAGCAAAACCCCCAGGTACTCCAAAGTGCTAATTCGCGGCCAGAAAATTTCAGGCGAAATTATTCAGTTCGAGGCAGAAGGATTACTGGCTCAGGTGTTTCAGCACGAGGTTGACCACTTGGATGGTCTGGTTTATCTAGACCGACTCGAAGCGCCGGCACGCAAAATTTGCATGGCAGCGCTTCGCGAAACCACTTGGTTTATGCGCGACTAATCCTGAAGCTTGAGCGCTTCTGAGGTAGTTGGCGATCCACCATAAATCTCATCGATAGCTGGTGCGAAATCTCTCGTCACTGCCTCTCGCTTGATCTTTAGTGATGGCGTCAAATGGCCGGATTCTTCAGAAAGTTCGCTTTCAATAACTGCGAACTTCTTGATTCCTTCGGCGCTAGACACGGTTGCGTTGACCTCATCGATTTTGCGCTGAAGCTCAGCTAGAACCACTGGGTTTTTTGCTGCCTGAGCTAGTGTCAAATCTGCCTTCTGACCGTTGTTAGCTAGCCACATTGGCAGTATTTCTGGATCGAGTGAAATCAGGACCGAAACAAACTGACGCTGATCACCGATTACAACAGCCTGGCCAATGATTGGGCTGGCACGAAGCGGATCTTCGAGAGCGGTCGGGGCAACATTCTTGCCACCTGAGGTAACAATTAGCTCCTTCTTGCGCCCAGTGATTGAGATAAAGCCCTGCTCATCGAGCTCACCGATATCTCCGGTTCTAAACCAACCGTCTTGGATCGAAGCCTTGGTAGCTTCCGGGTTCTTCCAATAGCCACGCAGAACGTTGGAGCCTTTCAGTAAAATCTCGCCGTCATCGGCAACCTTTACGCCACATCCAGGGAGTACTCGACCCACTTTGCCGATTTGAGCGTCGCTTGGTCGACCAATCATCGCTGGAGCTGATGTTTCTGTTAAGCCGTAACCTTCAAGAACAACGAGTCCAATTGAACGGAAAAAGTGTCCGAGGCGCTCACCTAGGGGAGCTCCACCAGAAACTGCATACTCAACTTTGCCACCCATGGCGGCGCGTAGTTTCTTGTAAACGAGTGCATCAAAGACCTTGTGTTGAAGCTTAAGTCCAAGCGAAGGGCCCTTCTTTGTGTCTTGGGCTCTTGAGTAGTCGATGGCAACTTGCACGGCCTTACGGAAAATGTTTCCCTTGCCTCCTGCTTCGGCTTTTTGCTCGGCGGAGTTATAGACCTTTTCAAATACCCTTGGCACTGCCAATAGGAAGTTTGGTTTAAATGACTGCATCCCGGCGGCCACACTCTTGGTGTCTGGTTGGTGGCCAACTCGGATTCCTCCGTGGACGCAGAGAATGGATATGAATCTCGCGTAGACGTGGGCAAGTGGAAGAAACAGCAACGTGGCATTTCCTTCTTTCACAACTTCAGGCAGTTCTAGTTGTGAGTTTTTTGAAAGATCTACAAACCCTCGGTGTAGAAGCTCGCAGCCCTTTGGCTTTCCTGTTGTACCCGAGGTGTAGATGATAGTTGCAAGATCATCCAGACCGCGAGAGGTGCGGGCTTTTTCGACCTGGTCTTCGGTGACGCTTTTACCCATACCCACCAGCTTGAATAGCGAATCATCGTCCAGCCTCCAGAGGTGCTTGACAAGTGGCGTGTTGGACTTGATTTTTTCGAATCTGTCCTGGTGATCCTTGGTCTCCACAATCAAAGCAACTGCTTCGGAATCCGCTAGCACCCACTCAATTTGCGCTGGTGCGCTAGTTTCATAGATTGGAACTGAAACAGCGCCTGCGAACCAGAGTGCGAAGTCAATCAAAGCCCATTCGTAGCGGGTGCGGCTCATTAGGGCAACTGCATCGCCTGGCTTAATTCCAGCAGCGATGAATCCTCGCGCTAAATCCTGAACCTGGTCTAGAAAAGCCTGAGCGCTGACATCACGCCAAACACCGGGGGTGTCTTCAATCCCAAAAAGGGATATGCCAGGAGTTTTCTTGACTCGCTGAATCAGCAGATCGGCGATGTTCTCAGTGCTTGGGGAAATAACCAGGCTTGGTAGCTCGTAGGATCTCATCTTTGACTCCCTCTTCTCGTGATTTCCCACAACTATAGTCAAAATCTAGACAAGAAGCACCTTATTTGCCCTTATAAAGGGTGGCATGGGCGGGGTAAACTCCATACTTAGCTTATTTTCCGACTTTCTTGATAGGGCTTGGATGCACGCGGTTGGCATAGACATCGGCGGAACTAAAATCGCTGGGGCGCTGGTCGATGAGTCGGGAGTTATCCTCAAAGAGCTTCGCGTAGCAAGTCCGATTGACGACTCTAGCCAAATGATTGAAGCCATTGCCTCTGTTATCGACCAACTTACCGGTGACAGCCAAATACTTGGAGTCGGAGTGGCTGCGGCAGGATTTCTAAGCGTTGACCGCGAGATTATGTATCACGCACCGAATATCGCCGCCTGGCGCAACGAGCCATTGAAATCTCGTATCGAGAGCAAGACTTTTTATCCGGTGCTGTTAGAAAATGACGCCAACGCCGCCGGCTGGGCGGAATTCAGATTTGGCGCAGGTAAGGATGTTCAGAGCATGATTATGCTCACCATCGGGACCGGAGTTGGTGGGGCAATAATCTCCGAAGGCAGATTACTCAAAGGTGGATTTGGTATCGGAGGAGAACTTGGCCACGTTTTGTCGGTGCCGGAGGGAAGAGTCTGTGGCTGTGGGCTACGGGGATGTCTTGAAACCTACGCCTCCGGTACGGCTTTGTTGCTGGCTGCTAGGAAGCTCGCTTCATCTGATCTACCGAAGGGCCAAAGGCTCAAAGAACTTGCGGCTTCCGAGGGGGAATTAAGCGGCGAGATGGTCTATCAGGCGATTTTGGAAAACGATCCGGGAGCCAGTGAGTTGATTGCTGAGCTGGGCTCGCACCTAGGAACAGCCCTTGGGTCCGTTTTTGTCCCAGTGTTAGATCCAGAGCTGGCCGTTATTGGAGGCGGGGTTAGCGCAGTAGGGGAAAAGCTGATGAACCCGATTCGGGAATCATTTGAAAAAACTTTGCCAGCCAAGCGTTATCGCCCAGAACTAAAGGTAGTAAAGGCTACTTTCCTGAATCAGGCAGGCCTGATCGGGGCAGCTGACCTTGCTCGCCAGGCTTTCGCCTAGCCGAGAGAACTAAACTAAGACTTTTGAGCAAGGGAAGGAGGGTTTTGTGACGTATTTCATTCTAAAGACATTCGTTCTGGGCCCTCTTTTGCGCTTTATTTTTAGACCTTGGGTTCGGGGAGTTGAGAACGTTCCATCTAGTGGAGCGGCTATTTTGGCCAGCAACCACCTTTCTTTCTCGGACTCAATCTTTCTGCCGCTGCAGTGTCCCAGACCGGTTGTCTTTCTAGCCAAGAGCGAGTACTTCACTGGCAAGGGCATAAAGGGTTGGTTGGTCAAGTGGTTTTTTAAATCCACTGGGCAACTACCGATTGACCGATCCGGAGGCAAAGCCTCTGAAGAGGCCCTTAACACAGGACTTAGCGTCCTAGAGCAGGGTCAGCTTCTGGGTATTTACCCGGAGGGAACAAGATCTCCAGATGGCAGGCTTTACCGTGGGCGTACCGGAATTGCACGCATGGTGCTCGAGGCTAAAGTGCCGGTTATTCCAGTTGCCATGATCGATACCGAAAAAGTGCAACCAATTGGCACCCGGCTGCCTCGGGTTCGCAGGGTCGGAATTGTCTATGGAAAGCCTTTGGATTTTTCGAGATTTGATGGAATGGAGGGTGACCGCATAGTTTTGCGAGCGGTGACCGACGAGATTATGTACGAGCTAAAGAAAATAAGCGGCCAGGAGTACGTTGACCAGTACGCCTCAACAGTAAAGGAAAAGCGGGCTGTGCTCGCTAGGTAAAGAAGATGAAGGAACCAAATATTGCTGCTGACCCTGCCGTACTCAAGGGTTTAGATAACTACCGAACTCTCAATGCCGCGCAGCAACCAACTTGGACCGATACGGCCAAGCTACAAGTTGCGCGCGATGAACTTGCCGTGCTACCACCGTTGGTATTTGCCGGTGAGGTAGACACCCTTCGCACAAGATTGGCAGCTGCTGCAGAAGGCAAGGCATTTTTACTTCAGGGTGGCGACTGTGCGGAAACCTTCGTTGATGCAACCGCCGACAGAATTCGAAATCGCGTCAAGACAATTCTCCAAATGGCAGTTGTTTTAATGTATGGCGCATCTATGCCGGTTGTAAAAATGGGACGCATGGCTGGGCAATTTGCCAAGCCACGTTCATCCGATACTGAAACCCGTGGGGACGTGACCCTGCCTGCCTACCGCGGAGATGCAGTAAACGGCTATGACTTTACTTTAGAAGCTAGAGCTACCGACCCGAACCGAATGGTTCGCGCGTACCACACCTCAGCTTCAACCCTGAATTTGATTAGGGCATTTACCACCGGGGGTTTTGCAGACCTTCGGTCAGTGCACGAGTGGAACAAGGGTTTTACCGATAATCCAGCAAACATTCGCTACGAACAGTTGGCTGCTGAAATTGATAGAGCAATTAAATTCATGGACGCCTGCGGCGCCGACTTTGATTCCCTGAAGGCAACTGAATTCTACGTATCGCACGAGGCTTTATTGTTCGATTACGAAAGACCAATGACTCGCATTGATTCTCGAACTGGTAACCCGTATGCGACCAGCGGGCACTTCCTTTGGGTGGGAGAGCGAACCAGAAATATTGATGGTGCTCACGTTGATTTCATGTCTCGAATTAGAAACCCAATTGGTGTAAAGCTTGGTCCGAGCACAGAAGTTTCGGATGTCATGGCTCTGATTGAGAAGCTAGATCCAAATCGCGAACCGGGCAGATTGACTTTTATCACCCGAATGGGTGCGGGACTAATTCGCGACAAGCTCCCAAAACTTGTCGAGGCAGTTAAAGCCAGTGACGCAAAACCGCTCTGGATCACGGACCCGATGCACGGAAACGGCATGACAACCAAAAACGGATACAAGTCAAGAAGATTTGACGAAGTCATGGATGAGGTAGCTGGCTTTTTCGAAGTGCACCGTGCTGCTGGGACTTTCCCAGGCGGAATCCACATTGAACTAACCGGTGACGACGTTGCTGAGTGCTTAGGCGGTTCCGAGATGATTGATGAGAAGACTCTCGAATCTCGCTACGAATCATTGTGTGATCCAAGACTTAATCACATGCAGTCACTAGAGCTTGCCTTCTTGGTTTCCGAGGCTCTGGCTAAGCGCTAACGAGAAATAATAGTCACGCTCTCGCCGACTCTAACTTCTGAGCCAGCTTCGGGGCTTTGACGTTTTACTTTCGCTATTCCAAAGTTGCTGGAAAGTTGGTTTGTGTCAACTACAACCAGTAGTCCAAGATTCTCAAGCAGTGCCTTAGCAGCGGCAATTGTTTCGCCTACGGTATTTGGCATAAGCACAATTTCTGGACCCTTGGAAATCTCCAAGACAGCACTGCCATTTTCAGGCAGAGGATCTTCAGTTAGCACTAATCCAACGGCTTGACCTGCAGGGATCTGGTTATTGAAAACTTCAACTTCTTCGATTTTTATTGGAACTTCGGCCAATAATGCCCTGGCCTGCTCGGCACTTAGCCCCAAAACTTCTGGAACGGCACCAATGGACACCAGGACATCAAGTACGCTGCCCTGATTCAGAATTGACCCAGTTGGGGCAGAAAGCCCAATTACTTGCCCAGCAGCTTCTATGCCAAAGAAGTTCTTGACAGAACCGACAACAAATCCTGAATCTATCAACAGTTGCTCGGCAGCCTCCGCGCTTAAGCCTTTAGCTTCGGGAACAGCTAGTTGCTTCGGGCCAATAGAGATAAATACCTTCACAACGGAGTTCTTGAACACCCTCGAGCCGGCTGCTGGTTCAGTTCGGGTGATGAAGCCTTCTGCAACGGTGCCGCTGTTTTCTTCCAACAGCTCGATTACTACCTCGAGTGGATCAAGGGCTTCTGCCGCAGATTCCAGGGTGCGGCCAGTCAAATCAGGAACCGCAGCAAGCCCTCCAGGCCCCGAAGAGAACCACCATCCTGAGCCACCACCTCCAATCAGCGCGATGACCGTGAAGGTGACGAGAAAAAGCCGTGAACGCTTGTTAGATTTTTCAAGTTTGGTCGCAAGTGATGAAGACGATACAAACTCCTCAATTTCCGAAACGTCCAGAACTTCGGTTGCGCCATTCGGCGGAATAAACTCTTTATCTAGATTAATTCGAGCCGTCTTGTCGATCTCGGACAGAGTGGTAGTGAGCCCGCGCGATAGGTCTTGCCTGGCCCTGGCAATAACCGGTAGCAGTGCAACGGCTGAAGCTGGACGTTGACTCGGGTTTCTAGCGGTAGCCCAAAGCACAATCTCATCCAAAAGCTCCGGGACATCTTCGTTCAGGGTGGACGGTGCTGGAATGTTTTCATTGGCGTGCTGGTAGGCAACTTGAACGGCTTGCTCACCCCGGTATGGCTGCCTGCCGGTTAGCATTTCAAACATCATTACCCCTAGCGAGTAAACATCACTTCGGGCATCGGCTTGTCCTCGCAGAACTAACTCAGGGGATAGGTAAGCGACAGTTCCCACCACTGATCCGGTTTGAGTGTGTTCAGATATTTCACGAGCTAGGCCAAAATCACCAAGTTTGACCTTGCCGCCATCGGACAAAAACACATTCTCTGGCTTTAAGTCGCGGTGCAAGATTCCAGCAGCATGAGCGGCAGCCAAAGCTTCCGTAAGCGGTTCAATGATCTCCAAAGCTTTCTTGGTATCAAGCGCTCCAAAGTCGTTCATGGCATCGCGCAGAGTTATTCCTGGCACGTACTCCATCACTAGAAAGATAACTTCGCCGTCAGTGCCCTGGTCAAAGACATTTACCAGATTTGGGTGAGACAGTTGCGCTGCCATCTTAGCTTCTCGATGGAACTTCTCAACAAAAGACTTATCTTTGGCAAGATGCGGATGGATAACCTTTAGCGCAACTTTTCGCTCCAGCACCTGATCATTAGCAAGATATACGCTTGCCATGCCACCAGATGCAACCAGTGAGATCACCTGATAGCGGTTGGCAATGAGCTGCCCGGATAGATTAGCCATTATCTATTTCAGATTCGATCAGGTCAAACCAGCTCCAGGCAGAAAGTTCCCACTTTTGATAAGCGTCAGGAAAAGCTGAGATCTGTACCGTTTGGGCGGCTTGTGCTAATGACATAGTTGACCAGTTTTTGATATCCAATAGGCCTCGGATTTTTCCGGCGTTCGGTCCGGTTGGTCCGCCGAAAAATGCCCTTGCCGAATACTTTGGCTCCATAATTTGTGCGATTGTACCCCAGCCTTGAGAGGTGCGCTGCTGAAATAGCCCCACTGAATCCCTGTCGCCATAGTCGATATTCTTTAGGCTTGATTCCTGCATTGCTGCTGCCAAGGCAATAACGATTCCGAAGTCACTAACTCCCAGATCCTTTCCAACGCGAAAAATGATCTGAGCGTTCTGCTTCATTTCTTCGCTCATTTTTGTCAGGCTCGGGCAGTTATTGATTTCGTGAACCCCTGGAATCGTAAGACGCTGACGCACGTAAATGGTGCTGGACCAGCTAAGAGAATTTGCGCTTAAAACCGACTGTGTGCTTGCTCCGTAAACGGCAGCGATTCGACTTATGGTTTCACCTGCCAGCACTGTGTGGAATCCGTGAATTGTGCAGGCCCCAGTGGGTCGCATTGGATCAACGCTTGAAATTTCATCACTTAGAGTACTGGCAGAGCCAGCAGGCTTTGGGGGTTTTGGCGCGGATGGTTTGGCATGACTTTCAGGCGGCTTGAGATTTAGAACTTGGCCAACGTAGATTATGGAGGATCTGGCAAGACTGTTGTATTCACGCAGGGCGCTAATAGACATTCCGAATTTATGTGATATCGAGTCCAATGAGTCTCCAGCTAGGACCTGATACGTGTCTGGAGCTTTGACCGGAGGCTCGGATGCTGGGATAACTTTTGCCACCCTGAGCACTTGCCCTGGGTAAATCAAACTCGATGAGCTAATTCGATTTATCGACGTCAGTTCCAAAAGTGTGAGTTTGTGGCGGATGGCAATTTCCGAGAGAGTGTCACCTTGTTTTACTCGGTAGCTCTCTGCAGCTAGCACAGGTGGAGCAGCTTCGACAAGCTTGATAAGTTGCCCTACTTGAATAAGGGATTTTGGTCCTAAGTTATTAAGCTTGGCAATTGAGGCAATCGAAAGACCAAAACGCTTGGCAATTTTAGTAACGGTGTCGCCAGATTTGACCCGATGAGTCGATGGCTTCGAGGTTTGCGAGACAACTGGAATTGCGGCGGTAACTTCGGTATTTGGAGCCTGGGCCACCTGAGATGGCGCATCAGAGTTTTTTTGAATCTCTGAAGTCTTGGTTGCAGTGGCGGGTAAGTCTGCAAACAGGGGGGAGGCGACAGCCAGTGGGACGGAAAGAATCGCCAATTTCTTGGGCAGTTTTGACTTAACGTTGCGGTCCTTGGGCACAATTAAGCTTCACATAGCACAATGGGTTATTCCCTGAACCCCGCGGGTGTGGCAGTCTTATAGGGTGAATGATTCCACCAGCAGTGTTACCAATTGGCTCACCGTCCTAGAGGTCGCTGAAGCTCTTCGCATCCCTAAAGGTAAGGTCAATCGTCTACTGGAGGAGTACAGCCTGGTAGCTGTCAAAAAGGAGGGCCAGCTGATGATTCCAGCTGAGCTAATTGTTGGTGGAGAACCACTACCTCCTCTTCGTGGAACAATTATTTTGCTGGTTGATTCTGGCTACAGCATCGAAGAGTCGGTGCAGTGGCTCTACACTCACTCGGATGTGTTGGGGCAGACCCCACTGCAATCGTTGCTTGAAGGTAAAAAAGCGCCGGTTCGACGCTTAGCTCAAATGATAGATCTTTAGAACCGACTACCTAGGCCTGTCGGTTAATAACCTTTTCAGCCATCGACTTCAGGTGCGCCATTGCCTGAGGCTCCAGGGTAATTCGATTCAGAGCCGCCATTGCTTGATTGGCTAGTTCAGTAATTGTTCGTTCAACTTTTTCAAGAGCACCCGAACCAATGATGGTTTGCTGCAAGAAACCAACCTGCTCATTTGTTAGCGCGCGCGAGGACAGCATCTCATCAAAAAGCTTTCCAACTGAATTTGAAAGAGAAGCACGGGTGTAGCCCACTAGAACAGTGCGCTTTCCCTCACGGAGGTCGTCTCCGGCAGGCTTGCCTGTAATTGCCGGATCACCAAAAACACCCAGCACGTCATCGCGCAGCTGGAAGGCCATTCCTAGCGGAACTCCAAATTCAGAAAGCTGTCGCAGTTGACCAGGGTTGGCCCCGGCAAAGGCCGCTCCAATCAAAAGCGGAGCCTCGATGGAATACTTTGCGCTCTTGTACAAAATCACGTTATTGGCTCTACCTACAGCATCTTCGACGGGTCTTGTGATGGCAGCATTTTCTTCGACTACGTCCAGATACTGGCCAGCCATTACTTCAACGCGCATCCTAGAAAACTCATCCCTACACGCTGCCGAGACTTCTGAAGTTGGAGCACTCAGTAACGCAGTTCCAAAGATCTCGCTGCTCCAACCAAGCATCAAATCTCCAACTAAGACCGAGCCCGCTACCCCGAAGCGCTCGTTGGATCCGGCCCAGCCGGATGAGGCGTGAAGAGTTTCGAATCGTTTGTGAACGGCGGGCTGGCCGCGTCTGGTGTCGGACTGGTCTAAAAGATCGTCGTGAACCAGGGCTGCGGAATGAAACATCTCCAGTGATGAAGCGATGCCAACCATAGCCTCAGCCGAAAGAGCCTTTTGCTGCGAACTTTGAGCTGGGGCCATCGGAAGATGGCCCACCCAAGACCAATAGCAAAACAGGGCCCGAAAACGCTTCCCCCCAACAAGTAATGACTGTGTGTAGTCAACCAGGGGAGCAAGATCATCAGAAATAGCGGCGAAATCTTGCCGCTGGGTGGAGCAAAACTCGTCCAGATGCTCTTGAACTAGCTTTATCAGGGTTTCGGATTCATTCACAGCAATAGCCTAACTATCGAAATCGGAATAGACTGAAAACCATAAGCCGTCCTAGCTCAAGTACTTGGAGGAAATCATGGGTCTATCGGAGCGTGAACAAAAGCTTCTTGAGGAGCTAGAGCGCGGACTCATGGAAGGCGACAGCAGTTTTGCTGCAAAAGCCCAACGAGTTGGAAACCCAGCTGGAAGAGTTATAGCGGGAGCATTACTGGCCATTATTGGCCTTGGAGTGCTAGTCACCGGAGTCTTTATTCAGTTCGCCGCCATTGGAGTCGTTGGCTTTTTAGTCATGCTAGGTGGACTGGTGCTAGCCACCTCAAATCTTCAGCTTCCAGATATGCCAACTGGCTTACCAAAGTCAGGATCTGGTCAGTCAGGACCTGGCAGAAACTTCTTCGAGGACCGTTGGGACAAGCGCCAGGGCGGCCAATAGCCCCTAAAAACCTCGAAAAAGACCCCCTTTTGGGGGTCTTTTTGCGTTACAACTCCAACACGCCAAGTGGAGGAAAATTTGGTTAAATTTTGCTAAAGTGGGTAAAAGTGGTGTATAGTGGAGAAAATCGGCACAGCCGCCAATTTCTCGGGGAAGGGGAATCAGATGCTGTTAGGCACTCACGCCCCCAAGCTGGACGAGAAGGGTCGCGTTATTCTTCCGGCCAAGTTCCGCGAAGAACTATCTGCC
>Ga0066180_10000032_pt1 | contig 19879 bp, 18 predicted proteins | sample LauGreSBDMM110SN_4_FD_59338 | JGI IMG/M metagenome (GOLD analysis project Ga0066180, IMG submission 59338) | Freshwater lake microbial communities from Lake Michigan, USA - Su13.BD.MM110.SN (version 2) (version 3) | ecosystem: Environmental > Aquatic > Freshwater > Lake | place: Lake Michigan... | reverse complement strand
CAAGAATTGCATTCGCTGAATAAAATGATTTCGATGAGATAACCGAGAGCGTTTGTCATAATCTCAGAGTTTCGCTTTGAAGTCTTTAGCTCGCGTGAGACAAATTCCTTGAAAAAATCTGTGTCTCTAAAGTTCTTCAGAACTGACCCAGGAAACTGCCTTTCAATGGTATTTCTAATTTCTAAGTCTTCGCATGCCAGAAAAATGTTCAAATCTGGTTTCCTGATAAGTGCTTCATTTATTTCTTTAAGAACTGCCTGGATACTGGGCTGTTTTGGGTGCCCGTGCGGTCGAATTTTTAGATAATCAGTCCCTCGTAGAGAGACGCCAAGGTTGCCTTGTGGGTTCCAATCAATTTCGGTTTTTACATATTCAAGAGTGGACGTCGTAAATGAGTTGAATTTGATATATTGCGTGAGCAACCGATTCACTTCTAATATTTTCTCTGATTCTAATGCATATTCTAAACTTTTTTGAGTTAACCAGTGATTTTCTGCAATTCTATTTCCTTTGGAAAGCACATACCTGTTGGAATTATAAGCATCATTGAGCGAGTAATTCGTAGGCTGGTCGAAAAAATATTCCCAAGCGTTTCGTGATCCGTTAACAGCCGATGATATTGAGTACGATGTCCAGTAGTTCTGCATGTCTATGACTGGAATTAGTTTTCTTTTTTCTGCTACAAGCAATCCCTGCAATATATGATTTAAATTAGAGAATAGGCCAGCACCAGGAGGTTCGCGACGAATCACAAAGTAAAGTGGAGGCTCTTTCTTTGGATATGTTTTTAACTCTTCGGAAAAATTCTTGCGATAGATTTTTCTTTTTAACTTTGCAAGACGGTACCAAGCCTTCTTTGGTACCCAAAGCCGAAATTTGTCTTTTGCCAAGTTCAATAATAAACGTACCCCCATGTTATCAAGAGTAACCTAAACCTTGCGGGAGATTCGTAATTCGATACAGTTCCACTATGAATTATCCAATTTTGCTGATTGGCTTTAATCGACCGAACTTACTCCGGCATCGACTTGTTGAGATATTGGCACAGATCGCTGATCGCAACTTACTATATGTATATATCGATGGCCCGAGAGGGGCTCAAGACACTAAAAGCAACTTAGAAATGAGAAAGCTCAGATCCGAATTTTCTCATTTCAGCAATGTTCAGTTTATTTTTAGAGATCACAATCTCGGATGTTCTCGCAATATTATTGCAGCCATAACAGAGGTGTGTGAGGCTCATTCAGGAGTAATTGTCATTGAAGATGATATTGCTCTTGTTCCAGATTTTATCTCTACAATAAGTGGGATTCTAGATAAGTGGGATTCCAATAGCGATTGGTTGACGGTGGGTGGTTTTTCACCATTTGTGACTCATAATATCTGGGTCTCTAAAGTTCTTAACCGATGGAGAAAATCCAATTACTTTTCGGCCTGGGGTTGGGGAATTAGGGCTGATGGGTGGGATGCATTTTCAATAGTGAATAGCACGGAGTTATTGGAAAAGAAATTGGAGACTTCAATCGGATGGCAGAATTTGGGAGCGCGAAAACAAAGTATATGGATGAAGAGATTTAGTCGCAGCATTTGGGATTTTCAAGTGCAAATGATGCACTTCGCTGTTGACAAATTCTGTCTGCTTCCATCATTTAGGATGATTGATAATCAGGGATTTGAAAGCGAACTTTCGACTCACACAAGGCATAAACGGCCATGGAATTTCTTCGGAAATGGGTACTCAATTCAATCTCCCAAAATCCCTAACGGTGCATCTCCCAAAAAGCCCAGCCTAGGATGGCGCTTTGTGGACGCGAATTTGTGGGCCGCAGATGGACATTTCAATTCTCGTGGTCGATCTGTCGGTCTACGATCGTCGATTAAGAAATTATTTAAATCTATTTAGCCTCTGTCAAGTGTTTAGCCAGTCGTTGACCTAACGCCATGACCATTGCCGTTGGGTTTTGATTCGACCCAGTTGGGAAAACAGCAGCACTCAAAAGATATAGCCCAGGATTATTGTAAACTTGCAAATTGATATCACATATGGATTCTTGTTCATTTAATCCCATTCGCATTGTTCCCATAGGATGCCAATTTGGGTTTAGGTAAAATCTCTTTCGGTTGCTCAGTAAATGGCGATAAATCCTAAATTTGCCAAGGTTAGATTCAGAAATGATTCGTTGTACCAGTTTTAGTTCCGTGCGAACAAGAGTAGAAGTCTTCATAGAAATACTATGGTTATATATTATCTTTGGGATCCCATTCATTTCTTCGCTCTTTGACAGATGCAAAGATGATTCACCATTGGGAAATTCTTCACCTTTCATCCAGATTGTGTAACGTTTCTGGTTGCATACTCCATCGTAGATGGTAATGATGAAATCGCTTGCCTTTCGAATTATTCGTTCTAAAAAGAATAGAGGGCGCCGTGTTAATTCAGGTAGATCAAGGTGGTTGTTTTGTTGCTCGAAAATCAATTTTTTTGCAAATTTAGTGACTTCAAAGTGCAAGTTTGGTAATCCCCCGCCCGCAATCTCGTTATCTGATAGAGAGAAAGAGATTCCAAATTCTCTCGAGTTAAGTTTTCTATCTTGGTTTAATGCAAAACTATTTAGGATGCTTGAGTTTTTTTTCTTTACGACCAATGAGCCGACATACCCATCAAAATGTTCCATCAGATTTCTCCCCAGAAGGTTTTGCCTTGCGGGTATCTCCAATTTTTCTGAACGCATCAGTAACGCAGTACTTTGAAGGGTTCCTCCAGAAACTATAACTTTCTTGCCAGTCACATGTATAATGTCAGATTCACTGCTAGACCTCCTCAGCGCAAGAATGTAGCTGAAATCCCTATTTGGAGAAATTTCTAGACAAGTGCTATTTGTCAACAGTGTAAAATTCTTGTCAGCAGACAATTTGTCTAGGATTTCTGTATACCTTGACAGTTTGGAGAACCTGAACACCCGCAATTGCAGTTGATTTGGGAGATACATTTCAAACTTACTTAGAAGACTATCCGACTCGATGAAGTCTCGGTCTAGTTTGGCACTGTCAGTTATTAGTCCAAAAATTCTTGTAAAGTATTCATCTAACTCTTTGAAATTGATGGGCCAGCACTCTGGACGGCCGGCATGCCGTTTGAAGTCTGAGGGAATAAACTGCCCAACTCTTCCTAACCATTTGGTTGATCCTCCTCCAACTGTATGTATCCCATTGGGCATTTTAGAGGGTGAGTAGAAATTGTATGAGTCTCTGGTTAGTAGACCTTCTTCTGAGTTGAGTCCACCAGACTCGATTAATAGTACTTGTTGTCCATTATCAACCAATTTTTCAGCGAGCAAAATCCCGTTAGGGCCAGCACCAATAATTACATTTTCAAATAGATGCTCACTTAGCTGGGTAAATATTTGATCTTGTTTTCCCGACTCTCCAGTTTTTGGACTCATACTTTTATCCTAAGTTCATCTTAAAAAATCTGGTTCTTTTAATTTTGATCCTCCAGGATAATGGCCACAATCTTAGTTAGTTCCATGTGCTTTTTATGCATAACAATCCTATCGTAATGTGAATATACTGTTACTTATCGTATTGTATTGGCCGGAAATTCTTAAACATCACAATTTGCTTGGCGGAAAGCATGAAAATGCTTTTTGAATTGGCTGTGCTTCGAATCATTTATCTATATTAGGTCCTGCACAAACACTTTCCGGTTGGGTGGATATTGGCAAAGGTGTCGCCATTAGATTTAGGTCTAAATTTGCCATCATGGGATGAGTGTCGAGAGATATATGATTTTGGCTCGAGACCAAGTAATCTGACTGCTTCAAGAATGGCTTAGTGAAGGGATGTCTATGCACTCAGAAGTAAATTTCACGGTTGGGCGAATCTCAATTCTTTGCCCGACGAGAAGTCGTCCAGCCAACGTTGAGAAACTTGTGGAATCAGCACGTAACACAGCAAGCGACCCAGAATCCTTGGAGTTTTTATTCTATGTTGACTTCGATGACTCTTCTTTCCCTTCAATAGATAATGTTCGCGTGGTCCAGGGACCCAGAGTGTGGATTTCAAACGCTCAAAATGTTTTGTACTCGCTTGCAACCGGAGAGATTTTAATGACGGCGGGTGATGATATGGAATTTTTAACTCCTGGGTGGGACGACTTGATACGAGAAACTTTCGAGTCAATTCCAGATCGAATCGCACTTGTCTTTGGCAATGATTTAGCTACTCATTCCGGCAAGATAGCGGTGCATGGTTTCTTCCATCGCCGATGGGTTGATGTACTTGGAACCTGGGTACAACCAGGTCGTGGAAGTTTATGGGACTTATGGAGTTCAGATGTTGCCAAGAAATTGGACAGGTTTATTTATATTGAGAATCTGCTGATCAAACATGTCCATTATCGTCAAGGCGCCAAAGAGGCTGCTTTCGACGCCACATATCAATATGTTTACTCCAGTAATTCTGCATTTGATCCAATGAAAACATACAAGTTACTCGAAAGGGAGAGGCGAATAGACGCTATCCTGCTTTCAGAGCAGATGGTAACCGGACTGCCTTTAGACGTCGATTACTTGTTTTCGACACTATCGCATCACTTATTTAAACAGAAATTGACTTTGATTAAATCTAGAAAATTACTTACAATTACAAACAAAGAGTTCTTGTTAATTCCATTCAGAAAAGTGATTTTTAAAATGGCCCGGAAATCTTAAGAAGATTTTTCTTTCCACTTTCTCATTCTTGCTACTAACCGGCTGTCTCCGGCAATAGTATTCTCATCAAATATTTTCTCATAAAGTTTACTCGCACAACTAATTTGTTTTGCTAAAACGAGATCATTGTATTCTCGGGTCAAAGTCATCCACCGAGGCATTCTCCCAGAGGTGTGTTCGCTTCGAATGTCGTTGAATCCTTGGTTGCTTGAAAATCTTCTAGTGGGTGCGAGGATTTTCAGATCAAAACGGAAACACATGAATTGGAATTGTATGTCCCAGGTTGAACTTGGATTCTCTTTAACTCTTGAAAATCTCCCCTGCCAGACCGCCTTCTGATGAGTGTTTAATCTCTTCCAGGTTACAGATTTGGATAATTCTCTGCTGATGTCAATGTTTGCTAAGTTCAGCTCATACTTCTCCCAAACCTCCCTGCTGACAGCCCACCCCCAACAACTGAAGTAGCGAGTTTCTCTCCAACGAGCAGAAAAGATCTTGAAGCGACTCCCTCCCAGGGCGGTGAATGAGGATACAGCTGCAATTCCAGTAATTTTCTTGGAGAACTCTATTCCAGATATCATGTTTCTATAAAAGTTGATTCCAACACGTATGTCATCCTCAAGAACAATCACATAAGAATCTTTACTCAGTACCCTGGAAACTGCAGATACAACATGCTCACATAATCCAAGATTTCTAGTGTGGGCTATAAAATCAAACCTATCCCTATCAAAGAATTCTAGGGCAGAATTTTCGACTTTCTTGAGTTCTTGTTCAGTCATCCCTCCTCCATCAATTGAAATGGTCAGATGTCCGATATCTTGAATAGATAGCTCTTGGAATCGCCTAATCAAGAGCTCCGGCCTGTTGTACCCCAGAAGTAGTACTGGGACATTGATTTCATTTGTACTCATATTGATCACCTACTCAGTCTATTATGTTCCGCATGGGGGTTGTTGTGGAAGATAAGTTTGATTTCGTCATAATTGGAGCTGGTGTGATTGGAATTTCAATTGGGATAGCACTACTTGAATCCTCTTCCAACAAACGAGTGCTAATACAAGAAAAAGAGGGCTTACCTTCGAGCCATGCGAGTGGCCGTAATTCGGGAGTATTGCATGCTGGATTTTACTATTCGCCCGACTCGCTCAAGGCAAAATTTTGTAGTGCTGGAAATGCTGAGGTTTCTAAACTTTGTCAATCTCAGGGAATTCCTATTTTACGAACAGGCAAAATCATAGTTTCGCAAAATGATTTAGAAGATAAAATCTTGCAAGACCTACTGTCACGAGGTGTCGAAAACGGAGTAAATGTTGAATTACTAGATGCCAAACATTTGAAAAAGTTAGAGCCTCTTGCAAAAACAAATGGCATGTTTTTGTGGTCCCCTACAACTTCTGTTGTGGACGTAGCCACGGTAAATTCATATCTGCTCTCAAAATTCCTCGCCTTGGGTGGACAAATAAGTTACGGAGCCCCAGTTCAGCTTGAAGTCATTGGAAATGAAATGAGAAGCCTTAAGGGTCCACAGGGTAACTTTTATATCAATGCCGCGGGGGCGGGTGCGATCAAGCTTGCACAATCGGTGGGCGTTGCTAAAGATTATTCAATATTTCCAGTCCTTGGCCTTTATTACATTAATAGAAGCTTGCGGCAAAATCCGATGAGATTAGTCTATCCAGTTCCGCACCCAACTAATGCATTCCTCGGCGTTCACACTACAATCACCATGGAAGGATTCACTAAAATTGGTCCTACGGCGATCCCGACATTGGGAATCGAACAGTACGAACTGAAAAATATTTCCAAAGCTACCGAGTTAAAGCAAGTGTTTAAGAGCATGCGTAGCATGTCAAGACACAAATTGATTTGGTTTTCAAAAGTTTTTTTAAAGGAATTCAAAAATCACACAAGGGTTGGAGTGCTTGCAAAGGCGAGCCAACTTGTGCCTCATTTAGCAGCAACCTCTGGGTGGGAAAAGTACCCCTCTGGGATACGAGCACAACTTGTCCACATACCAACTGGAGAGCTCGAGCAGGACTTTGTCGTTGAGCTTGAACTTAATTCAATCCATGTATTGAACGCAGTTTCGCCCGGTTGGACAAGCGCCCTTCCCTTTGGACGATGGATTGCATCAAAAGTTCTTGAGGTTTCAACCTAGGAAATTCATGTTTTGCTGTCTTAGCCAACCCTCACCTAGAAAAGCTTCTGCGTTGACATGACAGTGGTCGATGGAAAATCTACTATCTCTTTTAAATATCTCCCAAAACGCTTTTTGTTTCTCGCTTCGGTTTTTCTGTTGACCTTGATTCATGAAAAACACTTCGAAATATTCAATACACGCCTCTTTAATCTCACTTGATGACAATTCCTGAATATCTATATTCGATTTGGTGTATTCGGCTATCGTGTTAAATGCCGAGTCCAAATGTTCGTTTAATGTTAATCTCGCTCCGGTAAGGCTATGGGTGAGGTGCTTTGGAAACCAAAGTACTTTTGCAAACGACCAGATTCCATATAGAGGAAGCGCATTTAACATCAACATCGGAATCTCATTGATTGGACCCAGCAGATCTGGTCCTGTTCCCGTTGATATTATCCCTTGGCAATTAGAAAAAAGCCAAATATCCATGAAGGAAGATTTCTGATCTGAAAATGCATAGTCAAAAAATGCACTGTGTGATATCGGCATTGGTCGATTCATCTTTTGTCCCATGCGCAGTACAAAGAAATTCTTACTAAGTAAGTACTCAACGCCGGGAGCATAGTTCTCAATATTTGAATCTCGAAATTCAGTGAATTGCCAAGTCTTATCACCAGAGTTTTGCCCGTAGTCATAAAAAGCTGAATCTCTAACTAGAAGGCAAATGATCGGTTGCCCGTCTCTCCATCCTATTCCGCGTAGCCATTTTCGAGCGCCTTCATCTTCATCTTGAGTGAATAAGAATTTTCCATCAAAGTTTCCTTGAATTCTTGCTAGAAATCTTCCGGCATTGGAAACGCTAATATCCTTGTATTTTCCAGGATTGGGAAGCCTATCTTGTGTTTCGGCAAGAAGTTTCCCAAATTGGGTAATCTTAAAACTTTCACGTACTTTGAGTTCTAAGAAACTATTTACTGTTGGGAGAGTTCGAAAATAGTAAAGGCGAATCGTCATTCGCCTTATAGATTTACTAATTCGATTTCTGGATTTCATTAGATGAATTTGTTCACTCGACTCACTAATAAAGTGACCGATATACCCTGATCTTATTCCAACGGTCTTTACGTGCACAAGGGGGCTAATGAGGCGTATAAGAAGGGCCAGTGGAAACGTCCAGAAATAGTGAATTTTTCGCATTGCTGAAATCTCCTTTCGTAACATCTGGACTATTGTTAAACAGTGAAAAGCAACAATCTGTCAGTTGGACTCGTGGAATGGAAACTGTATCAATGTCTACACAGGAATTAGGGGATTACGCAAATAGAATCAATGAGGGAATATCTCAAGTTGACCAAGCAGGATTTACGGCTTTTTTGGAAGCTCTTATAAATACTTCTACCGGTGGGGGTGCCGTGTTTGTCGCGGGCAACGGTGGGAGTTTTGCCACCGCAAACCACTTTGTGACGGACTTAAATAAAAGGAGTGGCTCAAGCAAATTACGAGCCTTTGCTTTAGGTGCAAACCAAAGTCTTCTGACAATGATTGGAAATGATCTAGGGTTCGAAGAGATTTTTAGTGATGAACTCTCCAGACTTGGCTCCGAGAACGACTTACTAATACTTTTATCTGCTTCAGGAAACTCGAATAACTTAATTCATGCTGTAAAAGCTGCAAGAAAACTCAAGATGAAAGTTGTTGGATTGACTGGCTTTGATGGTGGCCAATTAGCGCTACTTGCAGATATCTCAGTACATGTTCCAACCAAGAAGGGAGAGTATGCACTTGTAGAAGATGCTCATTCAATAATTTGTCATTTCATTTCCGTGAAATTAAGAGATTTAAAATTTGAGTAACCCCCTCTTCTAAATTACTAACTGCCAAGTCTGGTAAGAACTGAATTAGTTCATCAAGAGTAAATTTTCCGGTTGCTATTCCAATACTAGCCAGTCCAGCATTCCGAGCTGCTGCTATGTCCTTTGGGGTATCTCCCGCAACGAATACATTCTGGGTAGTTGTCAAATATCGGTTACGAACTCTCATTGCAAGTTCATCTCGCGATTCTCGTGCTTTTGCAGAAAACACTAATTCTTTGTTGAAGAAAGAGTTGATTCCAACTCTTTCAATTTTTGAATGAGCTCTACGTTCTGTATTTCCGGTTAGGATTCCAAGTTCAAATTCGTGGGCAAGCATTTTTAAGTTAGTTTCACTTACTCCAAAACATTTCGAGAGTTTTACCTTTTCAAGCTTTCTTAAATATGCCTCATCGAGTTCAGCGAAACATAGCTCTAAATCTTCTATACCAACTTTTTCTTCGTTTAAAGAATTTATTAGTGAAAGTAAAGCCCAATCAGTTAACCCAGAAGATTCGCGTGCAGAAGGGAATTGGCTACAGCCTCGTAACTTCATTACCGTATGGTGTACAGGTTCTTCTGAGCTTGAGCTGTTGATAAGTGTTCCATCTATATCAAAAAGAAGAATACCCTTCACGATTTATGCCTCGTTCATTTTGAGATCCACAGGAATCATTAAATCAGAGGAAATCATTGAATATTGTAACAACTTGCCAAATTTTTGAGGTAAGGAACTCCTATAGGTCAAAGTTTTGGATATAGTTTTGCCAACATTATTGGGTTTAGGGGTATTAGTGTGCGGTGCTTAGTAACTGGTGGTGCTGGCTTTATTGGTAGCCATTTAGTTGATTCTTTACTTGGGAAAGGCCACCAAGTTACAGTTGTAGATAATCTGAGTGTTGGAAGAATTAGTAATGTCGAAAAGCACTTGGATTCTCCTTCAATGGTATTTATTCAGGGGGACATAACTGATCGAGATTTCATGAATAATCTTGAGGGTGATTATGATTGGGTTTTTCACTTAGCAGCGCTTGCCGACATAGTTCCATCTATTGAAAACCCCACTAAATATTTCGATGCCAATGTGTTAGGCACATTGAACGTAGCGGAATTTGCTCGCGCTCGTGATATTAAGAAATTCGTTTTTTCTGCCTCATCTTCATGTTACGGAATTCCAGAAAGTTTCCCAACCCCAGAGTCTGCTCTGATCAGCCCACAATATCCTTATGCTTTATCAAAATATCTTGCTGAAGAGTTACTCTTCCACTGGAATCGGGTTTATGGTCTGCCTGTAATAAGTTTAAGGTTCTTTAATGTTTACGGACCCAGAGCAAGGACATCGGGTACGTATGGTGCGGTATTTGGTGTATTTCTTGCGCAAAAACTTGCTGGTAAGCCAATGACTATTGTTGGGGACGGTAATCAAACACGTGATTTCACATTTGTCAGCGATATATGCGACGCATTACTTTTAGCTGCGGCTGCGGAAGTAACTGGTGAGGCATTCAATATTGGTTCGGGGGCTACATATTCCGTAAATTGGCTTGTTCAACTCATCGGGGGACCTAGTACTCATATACCGAAGAGGCCGGGCGAGCCAGACTGCACTTTTGCTGATATCTCAAAAATTAAGAGTGATCTGGGTTGGAGTCCGAGTGTCACCTTTGAAGATGGTGTTGCCAAGATGCTGGAGGCAATTCATGATTGGAAGGACGCCCCCGTTTGGGATGAGTCTCAAATCGAGAAAGCAACTAAGAAATGGTTTGAGTATCTGGGATGAAAACTGACAAAAATGCTAGCTCCAAAATCATCTCTCTGGGCGATGCAGAAATTGTTGCTCAGCAATTACGAGGATTAAGTCAAAAGATTGCGCATTGCCATGGCGTCTTTGATTTACTTCATCCTGGACATGTGCAACATTTCCTCGCCGCCAAGAAAATGGCAGACATTCTTATAGTTTCTATAACTGCTGATGAACATGTAAACAAGGGTCCAGGACGGCCGCTTTTTAATCAATCAATTCGCGCAGATACAATTGCTGCAATAGGCATTGTTGATTATGTCGTTGTCTCGAATTACCCCACTGCGATCGAGACTATTGGGACGTTAAAGCCTGACTTTTATGTAAAAGGCAGTGACTATCAATCTGCAAATGATGATGTGACTGGCAAGATTGTTCTTGAAAAAGAAACCGTGGAATCGTTTGGTGGCAAGTTGGTATTTACCGATGAGATAACTTCAAGTAGTTCAAAACTAATCAATCAATTCTTCTCAAATTTATCGGTCGATGCACAAGGATGGCTTAAAGAATTTAGACTTAACTCAGGCTTCGAGCGCACTGTTTCTTGGTTAGATAAAATAGAAAACTTGAAGGTACTCGTGCTCGGAGAAGTCATTATCGACAGGTATACCGAATGCACTCCCCTAGCAAAATCAAGTAAGGACCCAATATTGGCATTCCAAAGGGGGCAATCACTAACTTACCCTGGTGGCATTCTGACAATTGCGAATAACTGCAAGGGGTGGAGCTGTGAAGTTAGCGCAATCTCTTTTGTAAATGAGAAATGTTCTGATTTTAAGCAGGTAAGCATTAAAATCGATTCTGAAATTACTTTAGATTTTGTCTCCGTCAAAGACAGGCCAACAATTTTGAAACATAGATTTGTTGATTCTGGTTCCTCAACAAGATTATTCGAGTATTACGACTTCAAAGATGCTGCCTTGGAAGTGAACGATGAAAATCGTATTTTGGAAAAAATTAATTCGAGAGTTTTAGGATCTGATGTTGTAATTTTGGCAGATTATGGCCACGGTTTCTTTACAGATAGAATAATTTCCAAATTGGAGGTAGAGTCAAAATTCCTGGCCGTAAACACGCAGGCAAATGCTGGGAATAGGGGCTACAACACAATTTCCAAGTATAGAAAAGCCGATCTGCTTTCTCTTAATGGTTCTGAACTACAACTTGAGTTGAGGGATAAGAATCCAGACTATATGCGCATCATTCCACAAATGATGGTAGACAAAAAATCAACTCGCGCAATTTTGACTCTGGGTGGAGATGGGATGATGGTGTTCGACAAATCGGGAGAACACATCCTCGTTCCCGCTTTAGCAACCCGGATTGTAGATAAGGTTGGGGCGGGTGACTCGGTCTTATCAATTTCATCTTTGCTTACAGCGGTGGGTGCTCCTTTGGATGTTGTGGGGTTTGTGGCTAGTTTGGTAGCTGCACATGAGATTTCGCAACTTGGACACCAATCAGGACTCTCAAGAAATGATCTTAAGAAACATGCAAAGTCAATACTTGGATAGGAGTGTTATGAGAAATCGAAATGTTGTTGTGTTCGGCGGAGGTGGCTACGTCGGCTCTGTGCTTGTTCCAAGACTATTGCAAACAGGTATCAAGGTTTCAGTATTTGACACGTTTTGGTATGGAAAGGAAGTTTTCTCACCAGGAATTTCTTCCAACCCCAATTTGACTCTGATTCAGGAAGATATTCGAAACCTTACCGCGGTAGCCAATGCCTTGCGGGGGGCCACAGATGTAATACATCTTGCATGCATTTCAAACGATCCCTCTTTTGATCTAAATCCTGATTTAGGCAAATCAATTAACTTGGATTGTTTTCCACCTCTTGTCCAGGAGTGTAAGAAAGCTGGGGTACAGAGGTTTATATATGCATCATCTTCCTCTGTCTACGGAGTAAAGGAAGAAGAGCGGGTGACTGAGGAACTTTCTCTGGAGCCATTGACAGACTACTCAAAGTTTAAAGCCGCATGTGAGATGACTCTTCTTGAATCAGCTTCTGAAAATTTCGTGTGCACAGTATTGCGACCAGCTACTGTGTGTGGGGTTTCAACCAGGCAACGGTTCGATCTTTCTGTAAATATTTTGACAAATCATGCAATTAATAGGGGGAGAATTACAGTATTTGGAGGCTCTCAACATCGCCCAAATCTGCACATAGAAGATATGGCAGAAGCTTACGTCCATGTTCTCCAACAGCGAGAAAAAAAGGTAGCTTCTAAAATCTATAATGTTGGTGGGGAGAATCTGTCATTAGACCAAATAGCTGGGAAGGTAGGATCAATTACAGGAGTTTCTGAAATAGTTCATGAGCCCACGAATGACTTGAGGTCATACCGGGTGGATTCTTCAAGAATTGGTGAAGAACTTGGATTTCACCCTACTCACTCTGTAGAGAATGCAATTGAAGATTTGACCCTGGCTTTCCAAAGAAATCAATATAGTGAGAGTCTGGATAACTCAAGTTATTTCAATATCAAGAGAATGCAAGAGTTGGCATTAAGTTAGTGAACAAAATGAGTTCAATCGGATTTGATCTTGATAACACAATAATTGATTACAGACTTTCTGCCAATCACTATGCCCAAAAAATTGGGATCGAAAATATTCATTCTTTGCCTGAGTTAAGAAAGGTTTTGAATGGACATAATCAAGAAGATGACGCTTGGACTCGTGCCCAGTCTTGGGTTTATGGGGAGGGCCTTCGGTTCGCAACGATACAAGAGAACCTGACTGCCCAGCTAACTAGATTAAAGGATCTAGATTTCTCCGTTTTTGTAGTTAGCCATAAAACTGAATACGGTCCAAAAAAATATGGTTCTGTGGCATTCGTTAATCTAGCACTTGAGTGGTTAAGTGCGTCATCATTAAGTTCAGCACTTTCAAAAAATGTGAACTTATTCTTTGAGGAAAGTCGAGAACTTAAATTGGAGCGAATTAATAGACTTAAACTCAATTTCTTTGTTGACGATTTACCGGAGGTACTCGAAGATAATCTCTTCCCGAAAGAGACTATTGGTATTCACTTTCGTGAGGATTCCACTAGTTCGAGAAGAGCAACACCAGCAATAGGAAATTTCTCACAACTAACTGATCTTGTGACTTCCTATGGATGATGTCCTGGGATGTGCGCCATTTCCACTTTCCAAAATCCTTGGCAAGGTCAAAGGTGGGAACAGTACTGTTTACAAATGCCTTGGCGAAGACGAAAAACTTTATGCCGTTAAAGTATTGGAGGGTGATGACGCCCGACGGCGAGCCGCCTTTGCTCGTCAGATTTCAGCAGCAACAGTCTTGAAGGAAAGTCTAATTCTTTCACCTGCTTTGGTTGCTTCGAATGAGGATTTATTCCTCTTGGTCTACGAATGGATCGAGGGTATTCGTCCTATTGCTACCGAAGATTTGGCAACAGAGATGATTCGTGTGATCCATGAGCTTAAAAAAATATACACTCTGAAACCAAACTTTGGGCTTGCTGCAGATGCCTTGATGCATGTTGGTACTGAAATCGTAAATATAGAATCTCGTAGAGTTGCTCTGAAAGAATTTTCAGACAAAGAGATTTTTGATAGCTGGTCAACAGGGTTAAACTCGAGATTAAAGTGGTTAAATGATGAGTATGCGGATAACAAGTTTTATGTCGACACTTATAGTTTTTCAGATTTCGGGGTTCATAATATTCTTTCGACAAATGATAAACATTTTTTTGTCGATACAGAATTTTTCGGATTAGATTGCTCTTATAAGTTACTTGCAGATCTCTTGTTGCATCCTCAAAATTCCTTCACTCCTGAGGTCAACTTAGTTTTTCTTCAGGAAATCTCTCGAGACTTCAATCACCAGGAAAACAACTTGAGATTGGCTTTGCAGCTCCTTAGTCTCAAGTGGTCCACAATAGCCTTCAAGCGTTTTGCTACTGTTAATATATCGGACATGAGTTCTCGTGCTTATAATCTTGCAATCCAGTATCTCCTGGTTTTTGATGACCTTCGCGAAATTGATCTCCATGATGGAGTGCTTAGAATCCATTCACAGCTAAGGAGCGTGAGAGCTTAATGAACTCGGGCAATCACTTTCTTGACGAGACAGGCATTTCCCTTCGGCTCTCGATTTTAGACGCCTTGCGTGAGGGTGGTCGAGGGCACTTAGGCCCAGCTTTTTCTATACTCGATATTCTGCGAGTGCTCTATGGTGAAGTTTTAGTGCACGACCCAATAGAACCTACCTCCAAAATTAGGGATCGATTCATTCTGAGTAAGGGCCATGGATGTTTGGCTTTATACGCAGTGTTAGCACACCATGGATATTTTCCAAGAGAGGTCCTCTCAACATTCTGTAAATTTGACTCACCACTTGGTGGCCACCCCGAGAGCGCTACAACTTCGGGAGTTGAGTTTTCGACAGGTTCGCTGGGTCATGGACTTTCCGTTGGAGTTGGTCTAGCACTTGCGGCTCGGATCCGTAATGAAACTTGGAGAACCTACGTTTTGTTAGGTGATGGTGAAGTTAATGAAGGGTCTATTTGGGAAGCAGCTCTACATGCAGCCAAACACAACCTAGGTGCGCTTTGCGTGATTGTTGATTACAACAAAATGCAAGCCTCTGGAAATTCTGAAAATGTTCTTGATATGTCACCCATGGTTGAGAAATGGAAAGCTTTCGGTTTTGAGGTTCATGAAATAGACGGTCATAATTTAATTCAGATTAAAGAAGCGCTATCAATAAACAAAACTGTCGGCGCGCCGCGCCTTATAGTGGCTCACACAACGAAGGGCAAAGGGATTCCTAGTATTGAAAATTCTTCAGAGTGGCATCATAAGGCAAAAATTAAATCGGCTGATGTTGATTTACTCGTGAGCGAGCTGATTAGCCAATGAGGCAGACGGCACTCAATACTGTCTACGAGATGGCACAAAAGGACAGCCGAATTGTGTTTATTGGTTCAGATTTGGGTAGCGGTACATTGGAAAAGATGAAGGCAGAGTTCCCTTTAAGATTCTATATGGAGGGAATTTCTGAACAGTACTTGATTGGAATGGCTGCAGGTTTAGCAAAAGAAGGATACATCCCTTACCTCAATACAATTTCAACTTTTTTTACTCGCAGAGCCTTTGAGCAAATTGCTATCGACCTCGCGCTCCACAATCTCCCAGTAAGAATCTTGGCGAGCGGTGGTGGAATGGTCTATGCGCCTCTTGGACCTACTCACACGAGTATCGAAGATTTTTCGCTGATGCAGAGTATTCCTGGGATAAAGATATTTTCGCCAGCTGACAGTGTTGAAATGAAAAATCTACTTTTAGAAACCGTGGAAGATCCTCAACCGCTTTATATTAGATTCGGGAAAGGTGGCGAACCAATCGTCACCGACGCAGATTCAAGCTCGGTTTACACTCCTAAGGTTTTTGGAGATTTGGCTTCAGAATTATTGATATGCACTACCGGTGTTATTTTGCAAGAAGCCCTTAAAGCCCGTGAGATATTGAATGCACAGGGGATACCACTTGAAATTTGGCACTTCCCTTACCTGGGAGGCACTTCAGATCCCGTGGTGCTCAATCGTTATAAAGACTATAAATGTATATTGGTCGCCGAAGAACATATTCCAATCGGTGGCCTTTTTACGAATCTTCTACATTTATTCAATAAAAACAAACTTGACTCCAGGTCTTTGCATCAGGTTTCACTTCCATTCAAGTACTCCCATAATTATGGTAACCAGGCGGACCATCTTGCGTTTAATGGATTAGACGCGGCTGGGATCTCTTCGAGATTGAGCGAAATTCTTCGTCACTAACACTAGAATTTCTGTATGGGTAATTACATAGAAATTGTCACACCGCTTCATAAGGCGACTAAGCGAGACTATCTCGCGCGGATGAATGATTCAAAAGTTGAATCAATGCTCATCGCAAAGAAATACGACCAAGAGTATTGGGACGGGGATCGAAAGTATGGTTACGGTGGGTATAGGTACATGCCGGGGCGCTGGAAACCTGTAGCTGAGGCACTGATAAGTCGCTATGGGTTAGATTCTAAATCTAAAATTTTGGATGTGGGGTGTGGAAAAGGTTTTCTACTCTTAGAGATTCAACTCCTCCTCCCTGGTATTTCGATCACTGGTTTTGATGTATCCGAATATGGTTTAGCAAATCAGCACCCAGACTTAAATGCAAATACTTTTATTCACCGAGCTCAAGAGCCATTCCCTTTTACGGAATCAGAGTTTGATCTTGTAATTTCACTTGGGACTTTACATAATTTACATATCTACGAACTTGAAATTGCAGTAGGTGAAATTGAGCGAGTCGGCAAACAAGGTTTTATCATGGTTGAAAGTTTCAGAAATGAACTCGAAATGTTCAATCTGGAATGCTGGGCATTGACGGCAGAATCAATCATGGATGTTCAAGAGTGGGAATGGCTTTATCGCAGATTTGGTTATACAGGTGACTACGAGTTTATCTACTTTGAGGACTAACGATGTTATCAATCGCAAGTACAGAAGCGGCAGTACTCTGGCAGAGTAGCTCTCCGCTTGTGGTAGATGAAATTGAATTTCCTAGTTCTCTAGATGTAGGACAGGTACTCGTTGAGTTAATTTCAAGTGGTATCTGTGGTGCGCAAATAAATGAAATTGATGCTATTAAAGGACCAGATAAATTTCTTCCTCATCTATTAGGCCATGAGGGGTACTGCAAGATTCTAGAAATCGGTCCCGGTGTTACCAATGTCAAAAAAGAAGATCTCGCAATCATGCATTGGCGACCCGGTAAGGGCATTCAATCAGTTCCCCCAAACTACAAATGGCAAGGTAAGCCTTTGAACGCTGGTTGGGTAACAACTTTCAATAGGCACGCAATTGTTTCCGAAAATAGATTAACCAAAGTATCTCCCTCTTTAGTGTCAAAGATAACCTTGCCTCTTTTGGGTTGCGCACTAACCACAGCACTGGGAGTACTCGAGAATGAGGCACGTGCAACTTTCCGTGACAAGTTGCTCATTTTTGGGGCAGGTGGGGTTGGATTAGCGTTAGTTAAGTTGGCTCAATTTTTGGGAATCGCAGATATAACTATTGTAGATATTGATTCTCAAAAATTAGAGCTCGCGTCGAGATTAGGGGCCAGCACAACAGTGCTGTTCACCAGCAAAGAAGAATGTAATTCCAGTCTTAGAAGGGAGTTTGCAGATAACCTTCCTTCCGTTGCGATTGATACCTCAGGAAAAATTGCGTCGATAGAATTGTGTTATGAATTGACGGCAAAAGAGGCTCGAGTAGTTCTAGTGGGGGTCCCTAAGGCGGGAGAAAAAGTTTCTATCTACACTTTGCCTCTTCATTTTGGCAAGACCCTACGTGGTTCCGAAGGCGGGGGGTCGAAGCCCGATATTGATATACCACTCCTGCTTGAACACCTAGAAAAAGGTAACTTAAAGTTCGAAGATTTCCCAATTTCGGTGTACGCGCTAAGTGATATCAACAGCGCTATAACTGATCTTCGCACCGGCTTCCTCGGTCGAATGGTTATCGACTTTGAAAAATAGGAGTGTGCTTTCAGAGTATGGGGTCGAAACCTCGAGCGGTGTGTTTCACGCACATTCGTGGAGTACTAAACTCCCCACAGATTTCACAAACCTAATGATTGATAATTTGGTAAATTCAAACCTAAATAAGCTCAGATTCTGCATGCATCCAAGCGCTGATGAAGTCATGCAAGTCACCTACTTAGCATTTAAAGCTCCTTATGAGGATAAAGTCCATAGGCATCCCCATAGGCCAGAGGTCGTAATGCCTCTCGCTGGCGAAGCTCTGCACACTACCTATGGGACCGATGGGCTCAAAATCTCACAAAAATTACTTTCTGAAAAGGATTCGGTGTGCCTATCCACGGAATTTGGAGTTTGGCACTCTATGGAAATTCTGACACCAGTGTTTCTAATGCTTGAAATTGGGGTCGGTCCGTTTAAGTCAGATTCTACAGTCTTTTTTGAGCGTTGAAATCTTGTTAATGTTTAGTGAAGGGTCCGTAAAAATCCAAATTTAGTGGAAAGATTTTTGTATTTCCCACTGCAGGTGTCTACATATTTTATGTCTGGATTTATTTTTAGTCGTAGCTTTGAATAGGAATACTGGTTTGAAATAAAGCCTAATTCTAATCTACGAGCATTGTGCAGATCAATGCAAACTTCAAAATATGGATTACTTATATTTGGTGTAACAGTTCTTAATGATGGGTAATTATCATTGAAATCCTTGATTCCAATCACAACCGTCCCCGATGTTAACTCTCCTGAAATTATTGCACTCTTATTTTTCAAAGGAGTCAAGCCAATGCTCTTCAGATTTTCAACCATATACCCTTCTGCAGTTGTTCCGACGGGGACAGTTAAGGGGTTTTGGTCCATGTGTTCCTGAATAAACATGGTCGAGAAAGCTTTATACCCAGATCTTCTGGATGGAACGTTTATGTTGATCCACTCAGACTTTGGAGGGTTAAGAACTACCCCTTTACTCCTTAGAGGGGTTGCATCCTCAAGGGATGCAAAGGATGCATGCCTTATCTCGGTCTCTTGACTATTTGACTTCATGGAATATTTGCACGAAGCATCTTCTGTCCAAATTTGAAGATCCACCTTGTCATACCAATTCACTGGTACTGGGAATTGGATGGTGTCCTTGCCAGCCAACTTGGCTCGATATTCACTTACAGTCAATGAGTTGCGCATGAATTTTGCCTGCATTTCAGAATATCTGCAGGCGTGATTTGTTGTGATTCCTATTGACTTGATCCCTGGTGAAATTGCATAGGAGGTAAAATCTCCAAGTTCAGTGGCTTTAATCTGTGGACTCATTTTGGTCCATTGCGCCTGAGTACCCCTATCTATACTGGATACCAATTCCTCTTTAGAAATGGAACTTGCAAGATTGCTCATAGCAAGAATGAATATCGTACAAATGAGGATCACTATTGGCCTAACTACTATCAAGTTCAATTTATATGAGCGACTAAAAAATAATCCCTTAAATTTTTCTGGGGCTTCAGAGATTGCATGGGCAAATAGCCACAATCCAAAAAACTGCAGATACCACCATTGGTGCGTTTCAAGCCGCGAAAAAGTAATCATGCATGAGAGCAGCACTCCAACCAATAGAAGGCTGATTGGGTTTCGAATAAAGAAAAGTATTGTGAAGGCACAGAAAAATACAATTAACATTCCAAATTCTGCGCGTAAGCCAAGATTTAGAAGGGAATGCAAGCTAAACCCGCTCATAAATCGATCGGCGTCGAACCAGCCGACGGTGATGAATCCCATGGATTCTTTGAAATGGTCAAATATTTCAGCTGCAAAAAGAAGAGTGTTCTCT